>ERZ773108.80-NODE-80-length-93383-cov-8.346552_pt1 | contig 93383 bp, 87 predicted proteins | sample MGYA00580570_ERZ773108 | MGnify/ENA primary metagenome ERZ773108 (study PRJEB29015, sample SAMEA2737840) | human gut metagenome | biome: human gut; feature: human-associated habitat; material: faeces | place: China | collected 2012 ...
GCAAACATACTGTTCACCTTTTCGGTGACCTTCGGCATAACGGTGCCGTTGAGCAGTGCGTAAAGCAGAGTCAGCACCAGTGCGCCGAGGACTACGGCTATAAGGATTTTAACGCCCGTATCCACATAGCCCTCGGCTTTTCTTGTCTGTAATGCGCATTTAGCGCCTATTGCCAAATTGTTTGCTCCTCTGCGGAGCTTATCTAAAAACTTTTTCATCTTAATTTCGTTCCTTTCGTATTTGATTCATCAGGTGGTGGCTCCGCTGTAATTAAACAGCTCTGAAACCTTTGTAGTCACGGTTCCCATAACGGTTGTTTTGAGAAGTGCGTAAAGCAATGTGAGCACCAGCGCTCCCAAAACCACCGCAATTAAAATCTTTACGCCGGTATCTACATAGCCCTCTGCCTTGCGGTTTTTGAGCGCCACGCTCGTGGCTATAACGGCGTTATCTGCCTTGCGGCTTAATTTTTTCAAGAATTTCTTAAACATTTTTGATTTCTCCTTTTTTAGTTTTTTATATTTGTTTTTTCTGCGGACGGCTTGGCGTTCCGCTTTGCCGGTCCCACCGGCTTTACTGATACATCGGACTCACCTCCCCGTATTTGATTTTTTTTAGAAATACAAAAAGCCCCGGCTTTTCCGTTTGGAAAAACCGAGGCTTGGATTTAAAAATATTTAACTGTTACTTTTCGTATTCGTCTGTCGCCATTACCATAATGCAAGTATACCACAAGTCGTCAACGCAGGTTACACCCACGCCGGTATATTTCATTTCGTCTGAACCTACATACGGCCAATGGCGGCGGCTGTCTACTATTATCTGCGCTAAGCACTGACCTATTTTATCTGCGCTGCCGACTATGCCCGCCATTGCTATTGCTTCCTGCGCGCCTATGTCGTAATATCCGTCACTGCCGTATTCAGACATATCTGTGAATTTGCCGTAGCCTGTGGCTTTCGCCGCTTTCTGCCAATCGTCAGGGTCGTGGGCGAAATTCGATATTAGCTGAACCGCGCGGTACTCTGCGTAAGCCGTAAGGTCGGAACGCTTTTGAAGCTTTCCGCTGCCGATTTTCTCCCGCGCCGTATTCAGGTAATAAATTACTCTGTCTGCAGCCGCTTTTGTATCCGCCGCCGTTGCTCTTTTAGGAGTTTCGGGTTTTGTTTCGGGTAACGGTTCGGGATTGTTATTTGCAGGCAATGCGCTCGCTTTGCTTTCAGGTTTTTTATCTGCCTCCCAAACCGACGTATTCGGCTTTGGTTCGGTTGACGGTACCTGTTCGTAGCTTTGTGCAGCTTTTGCACCCGCCTCGGAAACCGCTGCTTCATCCGTTTGCATTGCCTCGCTTGCTGTTACCGTTTCGGTAACAACCGAGCCTTCGTCATACCGAATATTTGAGTCGCTTGCGTTACTTTCATTTTTTCTGCAACCGACAGTTGTTGCCAGCATAACTGCGATAAAAGTAATAAGCAAATTTTCGGATATTTTCACACCCGATGATTTGTTCTTTGAAAGTATTTTTGTTTTCCTTTTAAGCATTTTATTCCCCTCGCTTTTTTCTCTTGCTTTTTTGAAATATGGCGTTTTTTCGGTCGGTGTTTTGTTGGAAAAATAGGGTTAATGTACTGCTTCTGACTGCTTAAAAGCCTTTATTTATGCGGGTTTGCTGAAATAATCCCATAAGAACATCTGCACCATAAGTTTTAAAACCCGCTATTCAAGCGGGTTTTAATTTTTAATGTATGAATTTTGTACTCTTTTGAAGTGCATATATCCTTTGGCAGCATTGCTTTTTTGAAAAAGCTATGCTATTATACATAATGGTGATTTAAAATGATGAAGGTATGTATAATAACCGGCGCAAGCTCGGGAATAGGCAGGGCTGCCGCCGAAAATATGTTAAAACGCGGATACAAGGTATACGGTATTTCCCGCCGCGGCGGCGACATTGATAATGTGGTAAGCCTGTGTGCCGATGTAACCGACGAGCAGGAGATTATTAAAGCCGTTGATACGGTTATGGCGGAAAGCGGACGTATTGATGTGTTAATTAACAACGCGGGCTTTGGCATTTCGGGGGCTGTTGAATTTACAAGGACCGAGGACGCCGAATGTCAGTTTAACGTTAATTTTTTCGGTGCGGTCAGAATGTGCAGGGCTGTGCTGCCGATTATGCGAAAGCAGGGCTTTGGGCGCATTGTAAATATCGGCTCGGTTGCCGGTGATATAGCTATTCCCTTTCAAAGCTTTTATTCTGCCGCTAAAGCGGCGCTGTGCTCTTACACGCTGGCGCTTATAAATGAGGTGCGCGAATTTAATATAACCGCAGTTTGTATTGAGCCCGGCGACATTCGCACCGGTTTTACTGCGGCAAGAAATAAAAATACCCAAGGGGACGATATTTATAACGGAAGAATTTCACGTTCGGTAGAAAAAATGGAAAAGGACGAACAAACCGGTATGCTGCCTGAGACTGCCGGAAAATACATTGCCAAAATCGCTTCAAAGCAATCAGGAAAACCGGTTTTAATTATAGGCGCACAATATAAGGCCGTGGGAATTTTAAAAAAAATTTTGCCGCTGCGGCTTATCAATCGCATAGTTGGCGCTATTTATGCAAAGTGAAAACGCTATTGAGAGCTGAACCTTTAAATTCAAAATCAATAATATCCGTTATGTGGTGGTACATATTACAGCAAAAAATACTTGACAATTTTGCATCACCGATGTATTATTGTATTAGCGTAATAATACAGTGAGGTGATAAGGTGTCTTGGAGCTTTTCAAATGATAAACCTATTTTTCAGCAAATTGCCGATATTATTATTTTGAAAATAATAAGCGGCGAGTACCCACCGGGCTACAGGCTTGAGACAGTGCGGGATTTAGCGCTTATTGCCGGGGTAAACCCCAACACTATGCAGCGTGCGCTCTCCTTTGCCGAGGAAAGCGGAATTATTTATGTAAGGCGTGGAGAGGGTCGCTATGTCACTGAGGATACGGAAAGAATAGCGGCGCTCAAAAACGAATATGTTTTAAAGCAAACGCGGGAATTTACCGAGCGGCTGAAAGCCTTGGGGCTTGAAAAAGGCGAAATTTCTTCGGCTTTAAAAAGTGTACTGAATAAGGGAGGAACTGACAATGGAGAACATTCTTGAATGTAAAAGCCTTTCAAAAATTTATAAAAACGCCGTGGCATTATCTGCGGTTAATCTGCAAATCGCGAAGGGCAGAATTGTAGGATTACTGGGACCGAACGGCAGCGGTAAAACAACGCTTATAAAAATAGCGAACGGATTACTTACCCCCACCGCCGGCGAAATACTGATAGACGGTAAGCCTGTGGGCGTGGAAACCAAAAAAATAGTATCATATTTACCGGACAGAAATTTTTTGGCGCAATGGATGACGGTTGACGGCATGATAAATTACTTCGCCGATTTTTACTCGGATTTTAAGCGCGAGCGGGCGGACGCAATGCTTGAAAATTTAGGAATAGACCGAAAGCGCAAAATAAAGACCCTTTCAAAGGGCACACAGGAGAAGGTAGCGCTTATTCTGGTAATGAGCAGAGAGGCGGAGCTTTATATGCTCGACGAGCCGATAGCGGGCGTTGACCCCGCTACAAGGGATTATATTCTGCGCACCATAATAAGCAACTACAACGAAAACGCAACGGTTATAATATCCACCCACTTAATTGCAGATGTTGAGCAGATATTAAGCGACGTTATATTTATAAACCGCGGCGACGTGGTGCTGTGCGACACGGTGGATAACATACGTATGCGCGAGGGTAAGAGTGTTGACGAGCTGTTCAGGGAGGTATTCAGATGTTAAAAAAGCTATATAAATACGAGTTGTATTCACTTTTCAGAAATCTTTTACCCATATACGCGGCGGTGTTGGGCTTTGCGCTTTTAAGCAGATTAACCTTGCTTATTAAAACCGATAACCCGCTTTTGCAAATTCCCGCGGGTATAAGCACAACGGTTTATGCTTTTTCGATAATAGCGGTTTTGGTTGTGGGTATGGTAGTTGTGGTAATGCGGTTTTACAAAAACCTTTTATCGGGCGAGGGGTATTTGACCTTTACTCTGCCATTTACCGCCACTCAACATATTGTTTGCAAACTGCTCTGCGGCGTTTTGGTTATTATAATTGATTTCATTGCGGTTATCGCGTCACTGCTTATAATGGGTGCGGGAACAGAAGTGCTCGCTGAAGTTTTTGAGGTGCTGAAAGCCGGCTTTAAATTTGCGGGGGAAAAGCTTACCGCCGCTCAGATAATAAGCCTGACCGCAGAATTTATAATAGCGATTATTATAGGTATGTTTCAGTCGCTTTTAATGTTCTACGCCGCTATTGCGATAGGTCAGCAGTTTAAAAGCAGGGTAGGCGGCGCGGTCGTGGCTTATATATGCCTTTATGCCGCGGTGGAGGTAATAAACACGTTTATTATGATAATAGGCATAGCTGTGTTCGGAAGCATAGAAGTAGATCTGACAATATCAGTCGGCACATTTCAGGCTTTCTTAGGTTTAATTGCGGTTTACAGTCTTATTTTAGCCGCCGTATATTTTTGCATAACACGCCACTTTCTTTCAAAAAAGCTTAATTTAGAATAGTATTTTACATAAATGTAGGGGAAAATAATCATACAATATTAAAAGGGAGGAAATTTTAATATGTCTGTTATAAATTTAACTTCGGAAAACTTTGAAAGCGAAGTAATACTGAGCGAAAAAAACGTGCTTGTGGACTTTTTTGCGAACTGGTGCGCACCGTGCCGCGTTATGTCCTCAGTGGTGGACGAAATAGCCGAGGAGCACCCCGAAATTAAGGTGTGCAAGGTAAATGTAGACGAACAGCCACAGCTGGCAGCGAGATTTTCGGTAGAGTCTATTCCTACACTTATTGCTTTCAAAAACGGAATAGCTGTTAATTCCGCCGTTGGCTCTATGCCTAAGCGCGCGGTTTTGAAAATGATTTTGTAATTTAGCCGACAGTATAGTACCAAGCGGAATTGTCAACCTAAATTTATTTTAAGGTTGACAATTCCGCTTTTATGCTTTACAATATATTTCTGTCGGGAGATGATGTAATAATGAAGAAAAGAATACTGAATATAACATTTGCGGCGCTGTTCACGGCAATTACCGCCGCGCTTTCACAGGCGGCAATTCCAACGCCGTTTGGGGTGCCGCTCACTTTGCAGACCTTTGCCGTAGCGCTGTGCGGCTATGTTTTGGGCATTAAATGGGGACTTGCCTCAATTATTACATATATTCTTCTGGGCGTGTTCGGCGTGCCTGTTTTTTCGGGCTTTAAGGGCGGTGCTCAGGTGCTCTTCGGCGCTACCGGCGGGTTTATTTTCGGCTTTTTGTTTTTGGCGGCGTTTTGCGGTGCTGCCGAAATAATTAAAAATAAATACCTTAAAATTCTGCCGGGCTTTGCGGGGCTTGCCGTTTGCCACCTTTTAGGCACGGTGCAGTATGCGCTTATTTACAAAATGGAATTTGTTCCGGCTTTTTTGCTGGTTTCCGCCCCGTACCTTTTAAAGGACGCAATATCGGTGGCGCTGGCTTTTCTGCCGGCGGTTTACATTAAACGGCTGCTTTTAAAAATGCACATAGGCTGATTAAAAATTGAGCGTGTCGATTTTTTCGACACGCTCAAAAGCTATAGGGAATTGAGAAATTTTTCAACTGCACTGTTAAATTCCAAGCTGTTTGTTTTGGCTATGGAGTGACCGCCCTTTAAAAAGCAAAGGCTTGAATCGGGCAGCGACGCCGCAATAAGCTTTGTATGCTTTTCTTTTATAACGTCCTGCGTTCCCGCAATTACGAGCACGGGGCACTTAATGCTCGAAAGTCTTTCAGGCTGAATATTCGGCTGCTTTGCCATTAAATAAAGCAGCTCGCTGCGGCGCTTTGCGCGGCGGCTGAAGTGTGATAAAAGGCTGAAAACGGCAAAAAGCACCTTAACCGGAATTAAAAATGAACTTTTAAGCCCCGAGGGGAAAAGATTTGCGCCGTTAAGCACCAGGCTGGCTACCCTTTCGGGGTATTTTAATGCGAAAATAACGGCAATATTGCCGCCGTCCGAAAAGCCTAAAATATTTGCTTTTTCTATATTCAGGCTGTCAAGCAGATTTTTAAGGTCGTCTGCAAAGGTTTCAAGCGTAAAGGGCTTATTTCCGCGCGGCGACGCCCCGTGCCCGCGCGTATCAACCGCAATTACACGGTACTCATTTGCAAAGCGGTCAATCTGATTGACAAAATAGCCGCTGCTTTCTCCGTTGCCGTGCAGCAGTATAAGCGGCGCGCCGTAGCCCTTTTCGGTAAAATTAAGCAAAAAGTTCATTGCTGCGCCTTCAAAGCTTTCATATGCTTTTTGAGCGCTTCAAAGGTTTCGTCGCATATATTATGCTCAATTTTGCAGGCGTCTGCCGCGGCAGTTTCATCACCCACGCCTATTTCCTTTAAAAATTCGGTAAGCACATTGTGCCGCTCGTAAATTTTTCCGGCAATTTCTTCGCCGGCGTCTGTCAGTGATATATAGCCGCTACCGTCAACCGTTATGTAGCCGCCCTCTTTTAAAAGCCCTATTGCGCGGCTGACACTGGGTTTTGAAAAATTCATATACTCGCTTATATCAATTGAGCGCACAAACTGACTTTTGCGGCTTAGAATAAGTATTGTTTCGAGATACATTTCTCCCGATTCCTGAAGATGCATGGTAACGCTTCCTTCTCTCTTTAATAAATTATATAATACCATATTTTATATACTAAAACAAGTTAAATTTGTTAATAAATAGCGGAGAGAAGTATATCAGTTTTAAAAATCAACCAGGGTTTTATTTTTTCGGCGCGCCGGTATTCCTTTTTGGGGAAATGCCTGCGTTTTTTATTGCTCGCTGTATCCGCCGGGGTATACCGCGTTATGCAGCTTGCCGAGATCTATATTACCGTTTTCATCTGTACGTTTCATTTTAAACAGCCAGTTGACGGGAAAATCTTCTGACAGCTGGCTGCCCTTTGCAATATAAACGTCACCGTTTTTCTGCTCAAGCAGATAATAAAAGCTGCCGTCTGTATTAAACGCCGTAAAAGCGTGTAAATTATCCCGACGCAGCTTCTTCGTCGATAAATCACCGGTCCACACTCCGCCTGAAAACGATTTATCAAATTCTGATTTTTTAAGCCTTACTGATTGAAGTCCGTCGATTTTTTCCCATTCGGACGAGGCAGGCTCTTTTTTAAGCAATGAAAAACTGAAATTATCCACTTTGAATTGGGGGATATTATCATTCGTATAGTCGGACGAAAGCTCAGTATATGCTGCCTTTTCAGGCATATATTCAGCCAAAGCCTCGCCCGCTTTGAAAACAATATAGGCTTTGTATTTTTTGTCATTCGCGTTTTTTAAATAAAAGGTTTTTTCAAGCCTGTATTGTACCCCGGGCTCAATATCGTAATAAGCCGATAAATTATAAATTTCGGTCTTGCTGCCGCCGGGGCTTATTATATTCCCCACAGCGGCAAAGCCGGTAGCTTTTTTCTGCGTGCAGGCGGTGTCGCCGTCGGTTTTAAAAAGCTTGAATTCCTCGCCGAAATAAAGCTCCTCTTTTCGTTTATTAGTCCACTTAACGCGGATAGATATATTATTTTTTTCGTATGTGCTTGAAACAAGCTTATAGCCAATGCCCTCGCACCCGTCTTCTACAATGCAATCCCGCACCACAAGACTTTCTGACCTGCGCGAGCCGGTTTTGGGGCTTGTAAGCAGGCAAACGGACGCGGCTATGCCCGCAATAACCGCCGCGGCGGCTAACCAAAAGGCGGGCTTTTTGTAATTAAGCACGCTTTTTACCCGACTTTTAACGCCCACCTCGCCGAATGCGGGGGGATAGGCGAAAAGCATATGCCTCCCCGCGCTGCAATTGAGCAGTGCCTCGGAATAATCCGCCCGTTTATCGGCGTTCAACAGGCTAATTGCTCTTTCGTCACAGGCGAACTCTATATCTCTGCAAAACAGTATATACGCAAGCCACATAAGCGGGTTGAACCAATGAACGCTTAAAAGCAGAAAACCCAGCGGCTTCCATAAATAATCCCTGCGGGAAATATGCGCCTGCTCATGCAGAATTACGCTTTCTGCGTTGCGCTCCGTTATGACGAAAGGCAGATAAATTTTAGGCTTTATAATTCCGAAAACAAAGGGCGAGGGAGTTTTTTCGCTTTGAAAAATGTTATCGTGCAAAAGCACCGCCGTGCGCAACCCTTTTTTAAGCCTGAAAAAGCTTACTGCGGTGTATATAAGCAGCGCCGCTGTGCCGATAAGCCAAATTGCGGCGGCTATTGTTGTAATATCGGTAAAATGCCCGGCAGGTCTTGTAACACCCTCAAAATAATGACCCTCCAAATAATTGTTTACCCCGTTATCAATCGCGGTAATACCCGACTCAAGGCTGGGTCTTGGTGAGTCCCACGCCTTACTCACTGTCTCGCTGCTCGGTATAAGGCTGAAAATACTTTCAACCGAAAAGGGCATTACAAGCCGCAGCCCCACAATGCACCAAAGCAGCACGGTTATGCGCTTTGGCGCTTTTTTAAAAATCAAACGGAGCAGCAGCACCGCAAGCAATACCCACGCGGCGGATATGCTCATATTAAGAACGGCTAAAAACAAATCACCCATTGCTTTCACCCTCCCTGAAACGGTCTATCATCTGCTGAACCTCGTCAATTTCCCGCTCTGAGAGCCTGCGGTGCTTTGTAAACGCCGCTATAAACGCAGGTAAAGAGCCGCCGAAGGTTTTTTCCACCATTTCGTCTATTTCCGCCGCCTGAGCCTCCTCGCGGCTTACGAGGGACGAAACCACCGTGTTTTCGTTTTTCACAACGCCACGCTCGGATAAGCGCTTTATAACGGTGTAGGTTGTGGTGGGCTTCCAGCCGAGCTTATCTTTGCAAAGCTTTACAAGCTCGCTGCTTTTTATCGGCTCATATTCCCACAAAATAAGGCAAAAACGGTATTCGCTTTCAAAAATCTTGGGTGTGCTCATAATAAATGCTCCTTTCTTACTCTAATTCGTTAGAGTGCAATTTTAGTCTAACACATTAGAGCGAAGATGTCAAGCATTAAATTTGCGAGGATTCACGGGTAATAAGCCTTGCCGAAAAATTATGAATTTCAGCGGGTGTTTTTCCGTCCAGCAGTTCAAAAACGCTTTCGGTTGCGGTTTTGGCTATTTCCTCATTCATATAGTCAATGGTGGAAAGGCTCGGAACAAAATATTCCGAGTGCAAAATGTTATCCATTCCTATTACTTTTATATCGTCCGGCACCGAAATGCCGTTATCGTGAAAAAAGCGCATTGCACCGAGTGCCATATCGTCATACGCGCAGATAATCGCCTCGGGCAGCGCGCCGCGTGAATAAAGCGCGCGGGCTGCCGCGCAGCCGCCCTTTTCAAAACGCAAATCACTTACGGATATATATTTTTCCTCTGTAAAGCCGTAAATTTCCGATACGGCGCTTTTAAACGCCGAAAGCTTAGTGACGGTGTGAGGCTCGCCTATAAAGCCTATGTGCGAAATACCCGCGGCTTTAAAATCGGTTAAGGCGCTTTTAAGGGCTGTCATATAATCAAGGCACAGTGTAACATCGGCGTTATGCGCCCTGCTGCCTAAGGATATTATAGGTGTTTCGTGCGGGGGCAGGATCGTGGCGGGCGGGTCTATAAGAATTATAGCATCGACAGAGGAGTATTTTTCGTAATACTCTATCATATCTGCGGTGACGGCGGCTGAAAATTCCGTGGAGGAAATGCATATTTCGCACCCGCGGGTTTGAAGACGCTGCTGCAAATATCTGCAAAGCTCGGAGTAATGTCGGCTGTCAACCTCGGGGCAGATGAGCGCTATAACAAATTTAGGATATTTTGCGTTAAAGAATTTTTTAAAGCAGCCGTTTTCCCTTGCAACCCTGAAAATTTCTTCACGGGTTTGCTCGTTTATATCGTCGCTCATAGAAAAAGCCTTTGATGCGGTTGAAACGGCAACGTTTGCAAGCCGTGCCAGCTTTGAAAGGGTCATTTTACACCACTCCGAAAACCGAAAATTTTTCGGTGCGCAAGCTGTTGAAACTCAGTACGCGCCATGATATTATAATATCAAATTTTTCGGGGGTCTGTCAATATGATTTATGTTTATCTTTTTTCAATTCTTATAGCCCGCGTGGTTCAGGCTATATTCAGCAAGCGTTCAAGCAATGAGGTGGATAATATTGCCCTCACGGTAAAATACACGGCTTATAAGTGTGCGGTGTCGGCTGGATTCGGGCTTATTCTTCTGCTTACCGATATTTCAAATATCAGGTTTGACCTGCCTACTGTTTCAATAGCGGCTTTATCGGGCGTATCGCTCTTTTTCAGCACGTTTTTCAGTATATACGGAATGAAAAGCGGCACGGTAAGCTTGGTTTCCATGTTCGGCACGGCGGGGCTGCTGGTTCCCATAATTGCGGGTGTGTTTTTATTTGACCAGCCCGTAAGCCTTATGCAGGGCATAGGCACGGCAATATTTTTTGTTTCTGCCTGGCTGCTTATTAAAAATTCCAAAAATACATACAGCCGCTTCAACTTTAAAACATTTCTTTTGCTTATAGGCTCAATGCTTGCAAACGGCACAACAATGCTGGCACAGCAAATGTATACCCACTATGTGCCGAACGGCAGTATAAGTCTGTTTTCGTTTTTATCCTTCGGTATAGTTGCCGCGGCGGGACTGCCCACAGCGCTTGTTATGGGCAAAACGGAAAAATACAAGGGCGAGAATATAAAGCTTGGAAAAACGCTTTATATTTGCGGCATAGCACTTGCGGCTGCGGTGTTTGTTATAAACCAGTTTGCAACAACGCTTACGGCGCTTTTGCCGCCTGTATTCCTGTTTACTTTTATTAACGGCGGCGGCACAATAATATCAACCCTTGTGGCGGCTGTTATGTATAAGGAAAAGCTTTCGGTTTACAGCATTTTGGGCGTTATTATAGGAATCGGCTCAATGATAATGATAAAAATGTTTTAACAAAAAATGCACCCATTCGGATTCAAATGAATGGGTGCGTTCTTTATTATTCCTTTGTCAGCAGCTCAATTATTTCGGAGTATATGGCGTTATCGTTTAAAAATCGGTTTTTAATATACAGTGCCTGTTCCTCATCCCCCACAAGCAGCTTTACGCTCATAAAGGGCTTGCCGTTATCAATCGCCGAGCAGGTTATAAAGGTTTTTCCGTCTTCCTTGGTTATTTTAATATCGCTTTCCTTTGCGTTTTTAAAGCGGGAAACCATTTTAAGCGCGGCAGCGTAGGCTCTGTCCTTAACACTGAAGGGAATAGAGGTTTTAAGCGTTTCGGCAATATCCCGCCCGCTCGGTGTTGCGGTGTAGGTGTCCTCCTTTTCATCCACAAGCGATAAATGCCCGCTTTGCAGCAGCGCGGCTATGGAATCGTTTACCTCAAAGCAGTTGGCTATACCCTCATAGTGTAAAACATCCGCCAAAAGCCTGCCGGGAACCGGCTCGTTTATGGTAGAAATAATATAGCAGATAAGTATTCGTATATCTGCGGTGCTGAAAAGCCCGCCTATACGGGAAACGCCCGCTTCAAGCGCGTCTTTTTCCAAGGTATCGCCCCCTAAAATTTCACTGTTAATATTATACCCCCGTTTACCCTATTTTTCAAGAATGATTTTTTAAATAAAAAAATTTAAAAAAACACTTGCAATTTACAAAACGATGTGATATAATCAGCTTACAGTTAAAAGGCAAAACACGCGAAAGCGTGTGACGCAAAGCTATGAATCTAAGGCTTTTATGCTATGATTGTCAGGCTGCACTTATATGGAATTTTTAAATTCCGTTATAGGTGCAGCTTTTTTATTTTCTCTTAAAAGGACGGATGTTTATGAAAAAGTTATTTTCCTTATTAGTTGCCGCTGCAATGCTTTTGGGCATTTTCGGCGTAACCGCATCGGCAGAGGCATACAGCTGGGAGGATTGGGATTACTATCCCGGTCACGGCAGCAATTGGTCAAGAACCGTTGACGCAAGGTTCTATTTACTTAACGAAGGCCTTGAGGTTCCGGTAGGAACAGCGTCGCAGCCGTCAAAAAATTATATGGTAGCAGGCTGGGGTAAAATAACAATTACCAACAGTAATTTGGACGGAATTTATGATGAAACCGGCGCAAGCATCGAAAAAATTATTGTAAGCGCGCCGAGCATAACTCTTAAAGATGGGCAATCAATTATTTGGTATGTTGTGAAGTGGGAAAACGACGGCTGGCATGTTGACGGCGTTGTAACTCCTTTCTGCAGCGTGCTTTATGATGCTAACTGCGATAACGCGGCAGGCGCCGTAACCGACGGAACTCATTATTATAAAGGCGACTCGGCTACCGTAAAGGAAAACGGCTTTACCCGCGAGGGCTATGATTTTATAGGTTGGAACACCGCTGCCGACGGTTCGGGCACCGCATACAAGGCGGGCGACGTTATAACGTCGGACAAACTTAATTTCTCGGCAAATGTGAATACCGTAACCCTTTACGCATGCTGGAAAAAGCAGCCCGCAACCGATAAGCCCGACGCTGACAGAGAACCCGGCAAAAATGAGGTTAAGGGCAGCATTGTGTGCCCGAAAAGAATGTCGGTTCGTTTTGAGGACGGCACCGTTTACTACGGCGGCGAAAGCATAATTCTTGAAATCGGAAAAGAATATAAATTTCAGATGTGCTCTAACAACTGGGATAATGACAGATATTCGGATGACGGCGACGGTATTTGCGGTACCGTGGTTTACACAGTTAAGGTATCCAACCGCTATGATGAGAGAAGCTTTGACCCCGAAACCAAGACCTTTGTTTTGCCGAAGGGTGACCCGGTGCTCAGAACCGATGTAAACAAGTGCTTTATGGCCTACAGATACCACTTTAAGACCGACTACAATAAGCAGACCGGAATAAAGCAGGTTGTAAACACTCCGCTTGAAAGTCTTTCGGTAAATCTGCCGTTAGGCTCAACAATTAAGTCCGACGCATACATTGCTCATAAGTATGTCGGCTCGGCTGATGTGTTTATTGAGAACAACGATGATTTGACAATTTCATATACCGATTATATGTGGAATTATTAAACCGTACTGTCAGCCGTTATAAATTTTAAGGTTTTGTCGCTGCTGCGCAAGGTTGTGCGGCGGCGATTTTTTATAGATTTGGGAGACATGATAATGAAAAGGTTTGCGTGCCTTTTGGCGCTGCTTATAATATTTACTTTTGCGGGTTGCAACAACACAAACCCCGGAATAAAAAAGAATTCTTCCGAAATTACTTCGGAAGAGCAGGGCGGGGAAACAAGCAATAAGCCTGTTCCTGAATATATAAACGCCGACGCGCTTGCGCACCGCAGCTATGAATTGCGGTATTTGCTGGCGCAGGAAAAATTTTCGTCGGCGGATGATATTTCGGTGAACGCGCTGGTGCAGTTTGCCTTTTGCCATATTTACTATGAAAATCTTACCGATATGCCGAGCTCCGGAAACAGACTGAGAACCGCCTCTGCCGATGATATTAAATTGCAGATTTTAAAATATTTCGGCTCGGTTTCGGTGGATATTACAAAGGCAGACCTTTACAACAGCGGCAAAAAGCAGTTTGAAATGTGGGAGCCGCACTACGGCACCGAAATTTACTACGATACCGAAATAAAACGCGCCGGAACCGATACCTATAAGGTTACCACGGTGTTTTACTCCGATTCGGCTAAGACCGAAAAAACGGGCAAAACCGTTTTAACGGTTGAGGATAGTTCGGGGCGTGCGATTATTAAAAAAATGACTTCTTCAAAATAAGGGGCGTAAAGGATTGAGCAGAGAAAAAACGCTTGAAGAGCTTGAAAGGGAAAATAAAGAGCTGAGAGCGGCGCTTGAGCGGGTGACGCGGGCGTATGAGGCTTTGGGCGAGGCTATAAAAGCCTGCCCCGATATTTCGGGCAGCAGCGCCGCCACCGCGCAAAGCCCGCCTGAGGTTAAAAAGCTTTTGGAAAAATATTCGCGTTTGTAGGGGTGAAAAATGCGTAAAGTAACCTACTTTTTGCAAAAAATTAAAAAAACAGCCGCAGGCGGGGCAAACTTTTGGCTTTTAGCCGAGTTTGCGGCGGTTTTGCTTGTTGTAACAGTGGCAGTAACCTATGTTTTTAATCATGTGGAGGCTTCGGTTATATTAGGTAAATCGGTGCCGGCGTGGGAGTATATTTACACAAACAGCAAGCAGCCACCGACCGATAACAGGGCTGAGTGGAGCGCGGCTAATGCGTTTACGCCCATGTCAAGGGAAAAAAGCGGGAAATATATGCACATTCGTTTCAGCCTTGACGGCGCTGCAATCGAACGGAAGCTTATTATAAGGGCTGACTATGCGCCTATGCAAATAGCGCTCAACGGTGAGGCGGTTTATAATAACCATTACGGCGAAAGCGAATATGTGGGCAACCGCTATAACGCGGTGGTATTGCCGGCGACTGACGGCGAAACCAAGGTTGAAATGTCTTTGTGCCTTCCATTTTCAGCCGAAATTACAACCGAAATTACCGAGAAATCCGAAAATCCCGGATTTATAGTAAACGGCGCATTGGTTTTTGCCGCAATAATGGTGGTGCTCGGCATAGCGGCGCTGTTTGCGGCAGCTTTCCTGCCTTTTTACAAAAAAAACAGGGCGCTGGGCTTTAAAACGGCGGGGCTTATTTTACTTTACGGCACAGCCGCGGCTTTGCAGGCGGTAACCGATGCAACCTATTTTATAAATTTTCCGCAGCTTTACAATACAGCTGTCGCCACAGAGATATTTATTATTTTAATTTTCACGTTAACGGCAAAATCCGTGCTTGAAATTAAGGGAAAAAAAATATTTCTTTTTTCCGCGCTCAGTGTAGCTGCCGCCGCTGCAACGTTTTTTATACCGAATGTAGTTATTGCAAGGCCGGTTATGCTTTTATCGGCGCTGCTTTCGGCAATTTGCACGGCTGCTTGCGCTTACGGGTGCGCCCGCCCTTTAAAACACAGAATACAGTTTGCCGCGGGCTTTTTTATAATGCTTACCTACCTGTCGCTGCTGGATGCACTTTGCGGCGCTATGCAGTTTTCGCTCAGGTTCAGAAACAACTTTACCTATTGCCGAATTATAGGCGAGCTGGTGTTTTTGGGCTTTATCAGCTTTATTTTATCGGCAAAGGCGTTTGCAAGGGACAGTGCCGATACAGCAAGGCTTAAAACCGAAACTTATGATAAATGCGTGGGGGAAACGGCGGATATTATGGCAGATATAATTTCCCGCCGCGATAAGCTTTCTGTCTGTAAAGCGGCGGCGGACGGCGTTATTAAGCTTTGCAGCGAAATATTTACCGAAAACGCCGCGCAAAATATTGCCTTTGAGGTTTCGGTAAAGGAAAACGGCAGCTACAGGCAGATTTATAATTCCCTGCCGGGCGGTGTAAACTATGAAATAATAGAAAAACGGTGCGCCGAGAGCGGCAGGCTTTGCGTTTTTGCCGACGCTTATTTTGATTTTGTATTTACCGAAAACGGTAATCCCGCCGTTTTTTTCCATTTTGAAAATTTAAGCAACGGGCTTTCACACTTTTTCACAAGCATTATGGATACGGTTTACACCTGCACCGAGGTTGCTTTATCGCGCTTTTCACAGTATGAGGATACGGAAAAGACGAAAATAGAAACATTCACACAGCTTGCAGCCGATACCGAGACAGCCGCCGGAAACAACCCCGACCACATTGAGTGCGTGGCGTATTATACCGATTTGCTTATGCGAAAAATGGGTTATCCCCAAAAAATATGCAGTACGGTAGCTGCCGCGGCAATGCTGCACGATATAGGCAAAACGGCAATACCTACCGAAATTACAAACAAAACGGGTCTGCTTTCGGAAAGCGAACGCGAAACTATTAAGGAGCACACCGAATACGGCAGGCGGCTGTTATCTGTTTTTGACGGTGAGTTTATGCGTTGCGCCGCCGAAATAGCCGCCGAGCACCACGAGCGGTGGGACGGCAAGGGCTACAACGGAATTGCGGGGGAAAATATAAACGAATACGCGCGCATAGTAACGGTTGCCGACACAATAGATGCGCTTACCACCAAGCGCTCATATAAGGACGCATGGCAGGTTGATAATGTTGTGGATTATATAGACTCAAACTCCGGAACAATGTATGACCCGGCGGTGGTTGAGGCAATGCACGGGTGTATAGATGAAATAAAAACAAAGGTAGCGGAGAAAAACAAATGAACGAAAACCCGAACGAAAACGAATTTACCGCCGAGGACGGAGAAATACGCTTTGACCCGGAAAAAGACCGCGAAAAGCAGACTGAGGCTGAGGTTGAAAAGGTTAAAAGGCCGAAAAAAGCAAAGTGGTATTTTATTATACCCCTTGTGTTTCTGGCACTGTTTGCTTTTGTGTTTATAGGGTGGCGGATAAAGCCTAAAACCCTGCTTAACGTTTGCCTGCTTGATAAAACGGTTTTAACCGTAGAGGACGGCAACGATATTGACATACGCTCTGCCTACCGCAAGCATCAGGGCTTTTTCTGGCTTTTGGAGCAGCAGAAGTATGTTTTTCAGAATAAAAAATTTTATAATTACAAAACCGATTATTTCGGACCGCTGCTTGATGAAACAGGCAAAATAAAGTCTCGACGTGATTTATCCACCCTCGATTACACGCCCGACCTTATGTATATTGCGGACGTTTACGGCGCGGTGGACGATACCTACGGCTATTACGATAATTCCACGGCTAAGGGCGCCGGAATAACCGTAGACGATATGTCGGTTATTTCATATGCCTACGAAAACGGCGCAACCGTTGTTGCGGAAATGGAACTTTTTAATTCGGGGCTTGATTCCTCGGTTTATTCGCAGCTATCCTCGCTTTGCGGCATAAGGACTACGGGCTGGGTGGGACGATATATTTACGATTTGCAGGATTTCACCGACGTGCCCGACTGGGCGCCGCCGATGTATGAAAAGCAGGAGGGCGTTGAGTGGCAATTTTCGGGACCCGGAATACTGCTCGTTTCCTCAGACAGAATTATAATTCTTGAGCAGAAAACCGACTTTGAGTCTAAAAACCTGCTTACAGTGCGCATAAATAAGGATTTTAAAAAGCAGTTCGGCAGCTGCAATAAGGTGAACTTTTACAACTGGTTTGAAATTGTTGAGCCTAACAGCGGTACGGATGTTATTGCAAGCTTTGAATTTGACGTAAATGCTACGGGTATGGAAAAGCTCAAGGGCGTTTTAAAAAGTCCTGTTTTCTCGGCGGCAATGTGCAAAAGGGTAGAGGGAAAGGCGCCGGTTTATTATTTCGCGGGCGATTTTAACGATTATGTAAGCCACGAAAATTACAATCGCTTTTTATTTGCCGACAGTATTTACAGGTGGATATCCTACGACCGCCAGGGCGATATAAGCAATTTTTACTGGAATTTTTACAACCCCTTAATGAAAAAAATTCTTAAAGAAATTGAGCCCAAGGCAAAAGCGGAAACGGGTAATAACAAGGCGGAGCGTTTCCGCATTACCGACAGCGGTTTTCAGCTGCTTTCGGGGGATAATTGGGAGGATATGCGAATTAACGCCGTAAGCATTAACGGCTCGGAGCCGGGGCAAAAGGGCTTTTCGCGGAATTATACCTTTTATCAGAATTTAATTGACAAGGCGCTGAAGTTGGGCGCTAACTGTATTTACGCAAAGGATATTCTGCCGCCTGAGTTTTACCGCGCGGTTTATTCCAACAATACAAAATCGGGAGCGGATACGGTTTATATAATACAGAATATTGCCGTAAACGGGGATGAAAACGAGGATAATTTTAAAACCCGCTTACAGTCGGCGGTTGACGTTCTTCACGGCAAGGGCACATTTAAACCGAGCGGCAGCGAAGAAACCTCATCATACTTTATTGATGTATCAGCTTATCTGCTTGCGGTTACGTTAAACGCCGAAAACGCGCCCGCAAATATTTCATATTCGGGCAAATATGCCGCCTCCGGCGGAAACGCGGGAATTGCCGCGCTTATGTACGATACGGTGCAGGAGCACGCAGCAGGGCAGTACGGCAGCACGGTGCCCATAGGCGTTTATTGCGATAAATCGCTTATAAAGGGCAGCGAAACGGCGGGCGATGGGGCGTATTCGCTTGGCGATATAATAAGCGACAAAGCCTGCCGCGAAAATTACGCATTCTTTGCCGTTTCTTACGGAGATGTTAAGGAAGAAGAATTTGAAAGCCTTAACAGCGCGACGGGTAACCGATTGCTGATTTCGGGGCTGGGCGCAAACTCTGCAAACGGTCAGGGCGACAGAGCCGCCGTTACCGAAAAAACACAGGGTCAGCAAACGGCGGCGCTGCTTTCGGCGGCGGATAAGGCGGGCGCTGCGGCAGCGGTGGCGGCAGACCTTAACGACGATTGGTCGGCAGTATCAAACGAGCTTTACCCGTTCACGGTGCCGCTTGAAAACAACAGCCTGTGGCAGAATGTAGCCGACCCCGCGCAAACTACGGGGCTTGTGGCGCTTGACGCCGAAGCACCCAAGGAGACGGGAATAAACCTATCGGATGACGACCGCGTTCAGATGCTTTCGCTATCCTCGGGAGCGGGATATTTCTATATATCCGCACAGCTGCTGACCGAGATTGATTTTTCAACCGAGCAGTTCTTTATAGGCATAGATACCTACCAGCGGAATGACGGCGAATACTACTATTCAAAGGACTGCACCCCAACCTCCCTTTCGGGTATGGAGTTTGTTTTACGGTTTGACGGCAAGCAGGAAGCGGGGCTGTACGTTATAAAATCATATGACCGCAGCCGCGGCGCGTATGCTACAAAGGAAAGCTACTCTGGGGATTATAACCTTGTTTCCCGCCTTAAATACGGCGGCTTTACCTCGGGCGATAACCAGTTTTACCAGACGGGTTCCACGGTTTATATAAGAATACCCTGGTCATGGCTTAACGTCACAGACCCGTCACAGCGAATTGTTATAAATAACGAGGGCGCTTTATCGGGTCAGGCAAAGACGGTAAGCACAAACGGCGCTATTGTTTCGGTGCTTATAGCCGATAAGCAAACGGGCGACCAGCTTTACCTGTTCCCCGAGAAAAAGGAAGACCCGGCTTACAAAACCTTTAAATGGGCAACCTGGGAAAAGGTGAACTACACCATGCGCGAAAAGGAAAGCTTTGCGCAGATAAAGAAATATTTTGCATCAAAATAAAGGGAGGTGCTAAGGGCTTTGCATTATGAACTGTTTGCGGTGTTAAGCATTATTTTCTGCCTGCTGGTTTTAGGCGGTGAGTATTTGTGGCTGGCAATTCTGGCTAAACGGCAGGAGGACAGCAAAAATAAATACACGGCGGCATCGCAGAAAATTCAGAGTATGGTAGAGGGCATTATTTACAGCCCTACCGAAAACAGCCGCAAAAATGAAACCGAGCTTTTAAAGGAGCTTATGGGAAACGATACAAGGCTTTTTGAAATGATAAGCGCGCAGCTCCTTTTTTGGGAGGAATACGGCGACAGCGAAGCCATCGGCAGAAAGGATATGGTTATTGACGGTGTGTATGCGGCGCTTGACCCCGTAAAGCTTTTTTCGGATATTTTAAAATCGGGCGATAAATACAGGGTGGGCTATGCCTGCCGCCGACTTGCCGATTTAGACGCTTATGATTATTTAAACGATATTTACGAGCTTTCAAAGGGTAAAAACCGCAGCATTGCCTACAACGCCGCAATGGCGCTTGCACGTTTGGGATATACAGAGGGCGTGGCGGAATATATTTTAAAAATCCAAAATGATAAAAAGTTCTCATTTCGCATTATAAACGAGCTTTTTGCAAATTTCAGCGCGGACAGAGAGGCTCTGGCGGCAGAGGTGATGGATAAATGCGATGATTATATGAAAGCGGTTATAATAAAGGCTATTGCACCATACGGTTTTAAGCGCTTTCACCGCCTTTATTCCGAGGGTACCGCTTCGCGGAATACCGATATGCGCATAGCCTGCGTGCGGGCGCTCGGTTTTCTTGCCGACCCGGCAGATGAGCACACGCTGCTCACCGCCGCAAAGGACAGGGAGTGGGTAGTGCGCTCCGCCGCCGTTAAGGGGCTTCAGAAGCTGGGCACCCCCGCGGCAATACAGGGCGTAAAGGAAGCCACAAAGGATAAGGAATGGTGGGTACGCCAGGCGGCGGCGTATTCGCTTATTGATATGAACGTAAATATTTCGGAAATTGAGGATGTGCTCGGCGGGTACGATAAGTATGCGTCGGACGCGGTTAAATACGCGCTTTACCGTTCGGTTAATTTAAAGGAGGATTAAGTTTGAATTTCATAACCTATGTACGCTACTTTATATCCTTTTTTAACTGGTTTTGCATGGCATTTACCATTATTCTGAGCCTGATATACATAATTCAGCTTATAATTTCCTTTGTAAAGGTGCGCAAAAACGATAAGGCAAGGCAGTCAAACGACTACGGAAGATATGTTTCAAGCGAAAATCTTTTACCCATTTCTTTGCTTATACCGGCGTATAACGAGCAGGAAAATATTGTTTCAAACATAAAATCGCTTATGAAAATAGATTACCCGCAGTTTGAAATTGTGGTTGTGAACGACGGCTCGACCGATAAAACCCACGAAAAAATTGTGGAGACCTTCGGGCTTTATAAAATCGAATCCGCCGTAAAAACCTCAATACCCACAAAGGAAGTCCGCGGGGTATACTATAACATAGAGTACCCAAACCTTATTTATGTCGATAAGGAAAACGGCGGTAAATCCGACGCGCTCAACGCCGGGATAAATATATCCTCCTACCCGCTTTTTGCCTGCCTTGACGCGGATTCCCGCATTGAGCCGGACGCGCTTTTAAGACTTTCGGTTGAGTTTCTTAAAAATACCGATACGGTTGTGGCGGGCGGACTTGTGCGCATTGCAAACGGCTTTAAAATACGTGACGGACGGGTAAGCGGCTTTTCAATGCCGCAGAAAATGATAGAGCGCTTTCAGATTGTGGAATATTACCGTTCTTTCCTCTCGGGCAGGGTAAGCTGGGGCGCCACAAACTCAATGCTTATAGTGTCGGGCGCGTTCGGCGTTTTTAAAAAGCAGGCGGTAATTGAGGTGGGCGGCTACAAGACCAATACAATAGGCGAGGATATGGAAATAGTAGTCCGTCTTCACAAATATATGCGTGCAAACAGGCGCAAATATAAAATAATATTCTGCGAGGACGCGGTGTGCTGGACGCAGGGACCTATGTCGGTAAACGATATACGCAGTCAGCGCAGGCGCTGGCAGATAGGCTTGCTTGATACGCTGCTTGCGCACAAGGGGCTTTTCTTCAACCCGCGCTATGGCAGCGTGGGGCTTGCGGCAATACCCTATAACTGGGTGTTTGAGCTTTTCGGAGCGGTGGTTGAGGCGCTCGGCTATTTCATAATTCCGTTTTCGCTTTTAATGGGCGAGCTTAATATGTTCTTCTTCACAATTTATTTTCTGCTTGCCGTGCTGCTCGGCGTTATACTTTCAATGGGCAGCCTTATTTTGGAGCAATACACACGAAGATCGGTTATGAGCGCAAAACAGTGCCTTACGCTCTCGCTTTACGCGATACTTGAAAATTTCGGTTATCGGCAAATGATAACCCTTTTCCGCTTAGAGGGGATTTTAAAGTACAGAAAGCTCAGAAAAACCTGGGGCAAAATTAAAAGAAAGGATGTTGAGCAATGAAAAAGGTCGTTATTTCGGTCGTGGCAACGCTTTTGGTGCTTGTCTGCCTTGCTCAAACCGGACTTCTTGAAATATTCGGAATACACGGAATTTCCTTTTACACAAAAAAGAAAGAAAAGGACTCATCTGCCGGCGGCGCCGAGAGCTACACCGATAATCAAACCGGCACAAGCTACCGCTTTAAAGCGGAGGGCGATTATTTCTACATTTACGAGAGCGGCGACTGGAAACAGATGTTCATGCGCGGCGTTAATATAGGCGCAACCGAGCCGGGGCTTTTCCCGGGGGACCTGACGATATCCTACGATACCTATTACCGCTGGTTCGGCTATATAAGCGAAATGAACTGCAACTGCATACGAATTTATACACTTATGCCGCCGCAGTTTTACCAGGCGCTGGGGGATTTCAATAAAAAGGCGAAAAACAAGCTGTATCTTTACCAGGGCATATGGGTAAACGAGGAGGATATAGAGCGTTTGTCCGATACCTACGCCGAAAATGAAAAGATACTGAACGATTTTACGACAGACGCGGTAAACCTTGTAAACGTAATTCACGGAAAGGCAAAAATTGCCGAAACCGCGGGTGAGGCATACGGAACGTACAACACCGATGTGTCGCCCTGGCTTGTAGGGTGGATTATAGGCATTGAATGGGATCCGAATTTTGTTATAAATACCAACAATCAGCACCCCGATAAAAAGGATTATGACGGCGAGTATTTGTATACTCAGACCGCCTCACCCTTTGAGGCGTTTTTGTGCCGCGTGGGAGACGCGCTTATAAAGCACGAGGCGAAAACCTACAAATTTCAGGTTCCGCTTGCTTTCAGCAACTGGATAACCACCGACCCGCTCACTCACCCGAACGAGCCGCACTTTGATGAGGATAAGACTACCGTAAACACCGAAAACGTAAAGTGCCGCAATTTCGGACCGGGAATGTTCGCTTCTTACCATATTTATCCCTATTATCCCGACAGTCTGAATTACCAAGAGGATTACCTTGAATACACCGACGACAGCGGAAAGGTGAACACCTACGAGGCGTATTTGGAGGATTTAAAGCTGGCGCACACCGTACCTATAATCGTGGCGGAGTTCGGTATTCCCACCTCACGCGGTATGGGGCACGAGAGCGTTATGGGCTATAACCAGGGTATGGTGGACGAAACCGCGCAGGGCGCTATGCTTATAGATATGCTCGGCAGTATTGAAAATGCGAAATACGCCGGCGGAATTGTGTTTACCTGGCAGGATGAATGGTTTAAGCGCACATGGAATAACGTTATGTTTGATATAGCCGATCGCCGCCCTTACTGGTCGAACATTCAAACGACCGAGCAGTGCTTCGGCTTGCTGGCGTTTGACCCCGGTAAGGAGAGTATGGCGGCGTATGTTGACGGGGACGTATCGGAATGGAGAAATACAAAGCCCACCGTTACCACCGCACAGGGCAAGCTTTATATAAAGAGCGATGAAAGATACCTGTATATAATGCTGGACGCGGGGAACTATGATTTTGAAAAGGATACGCTGCTTATTCCGATAAACACCATTGCCGACCAGGGCAACCTAAAAGCCGCGCAGTACAACGCCGAGTTTGATACCGCCGCCGATTTTCTGATTTATATAAACGGTAAGGATAATTCGCATATTTACGTAGACCAATATTACGACGCGTTCAATTACTACTTTCTTGAGTCAAAGAAATTAAGCGATATTAAGGCGGAGGAAAACGCGGGAGTTAAAAACAGCGGTATGTTTGATATAATGCGGCTGTGCTACGGCTATAATTTGACCGTTAAGGGTACAAATCAGGTTGTGCCCGATAAGGCTTATGAAACCGGAAAGCTGCGCTACGGAAACGGCAATCCCAAAGCGCAGGAATATAAATCGCTTTCGGATTTTTACTTTAAAAACGGCAAGCTTGAAATAAGAATACCGTGGCAGCTGCTCAATGTAATGGACCCATCGGGCAAGCAGCAAATATCGGATTTTCGCAAAACGCAGGTAATATCGCCGCAGGCGTACCAAAGTTTTGATTTCGGCTTTGCTTACCGCACGGGTGCCGAAAGCCTTAAAATCACTCTCGGCGGCAGCTATGAGTATAACGGCTGGAATACCCCCACATGGCACGAAAGACTGAAGCCCGCATATTACGAGCTGCAAAATTATTTTAAGAAATTCACGGAGAAAAAATGAAAAAAATAACCTCGCTGCTGCTTATTTTCACGCTTATATTCTCATTATCGGGCTGTAAAAGCCCGGTAATAAACAAAAAAAGCCAAAGTGAATTTTCGTTTCCGACCGATAGCGTAAAACCGCCGCAGGGCGATAATGATTTTGCCTTTTTTACAAATGAAAACGGCTATTTTTACCGCAATATGGGGGAGAAATCAGAGCTTTTTTATATTAAGGGCATTAATATGGGGCTTACAAGCGCCCTTACCGACCTTAATAACCCGAATGTTTCTTACTCCACCTATACCGATTGGTTTGAAAAAATAAAGCAGATGAACGCGAACACCGTGCGGGTGTTTACGGTTATGAACCCCGATTTTTACAGGGCGCTTTACGATTTTAACAGCCGTAATGCAGAGTCACCGCTCTATCTTATTCAGGGCATATGGTTTTCCGAGGATTTAATGTACGAGCTGACCGACGCGCTTGAAAGCGACGAAATTATTATAAACGCCTTCAAGCGCTCGGCTAAAGAAACGGTGGATATTGTTCACGGCAACAGCGATTACACCGTTTACGGCAAAATTTCCCCCGCGGTATACGATAAGGATATTTCAAAGTATGTGGTGGGATATATACTGGGGCTTGAATACCCCGCCGATTTTGTGGTTGAGACAAATGCTTCGCACCCTAAGCAAAACAGTTTTTCGGGAAAATACCTTTACACCGCGAAAAACGCGTCGCCCTTTGAGGCGTTTTTGTGCGAGGTGGGGGAAAGCCTTATAAGCTTTGAAACCGAAAGCTATTCGCACCAGACCCCCGTTGCGTTTTTAAACTGGCAAACGCTTGATACGCTCACCCACTCTAACGAGCCGTTTGAGGAAGAGGATTCTCAATCGGTCAATACCGAAAATATACTGAAAACCGAAAAATACGCTCCCGGGCTTTTCGCCGCGGTTGACGTTTACCCATATTACCCCGAATTTATGAACTACCAAAAGGAATACCTTGACTACCGCGATGAGAACGGGCGGCAAAACACCTACCGCGCGTATTTAAAGGCGCTTAAAACGCAGTATACCGTGCCTGTGCTTATTGCGGAATACGGGCTTTCCACCTCGCGCGGGGTGGCGCATAAATCGGTTATGGGCTATAATCAGGGCGGACTGACAGAGGAAGAGCAGGGAAAATACTGCGCCGATATGACCCGCAGCATAGCGCTTGAGGGCTACTGCGGCGGCTTGCTTTTCTCCTGGCAGGACGAATGGTTCAAGCGCACCTGGAACACGGTTATGTATTACCCCGATAACCCGACCGACAGAACGCGTAACCTTTCCTCTGCCGAGCAGGGCTACGGCATGTTAAGCTTTGAAACCTCGGTTGCTTACCCCGACGGCGATTTTACCGAATGGGATAATGTAAGCACCGTAAACGGCACGAGCCTTAAAGTGCAGTATGACGCCGAGTATATGCACATTTATATAGACCTGCCCGCGGGCTTTGATTTTGAAAAGAAAGTTTATTACGTTCCGATTTCGGTTTTGGGCACGGGCAGCGCTATGAGCCGCAGTAACGGGCTTACGTTTGATAAAAGCTGCGATTTTCTGCTTAAAATAAACGGAAAAGAAAATACGCGCCTTTTGTGCGACGCGTATTACGACCTGTTCAATTACAGATATTCGGTTTTGAAAAAGGCTGTTGAGGGTAAAGCGGCGGTTAAAAACAGCGGGGAATATGTTAAAATAAACACCCTTGTTTCAAACGAGATGTATTTACCCGACGATAAAAAGACAATTCCGCCGCAGTATTACGAAAGCGGACTTTTAAAATACGGCAACGCAAATCCCGAGAGCGGCAATTACGACTCGCAGGCGGATTTTTATTTTAAAAACGGAAAGCTTGAGGTGCGCATTGCCTGGTATCTTTTAAACGTTGCAAACGCAAGGCTCGGCATATGTATAGGTGAGCTTAATAAAGATGAAATAGGCTTTACTGAGTTTTCGGATATTTACGTCGGCTCGGGCAGCGGCGGTGAAATAAAAATGTTTTCCGCCGCGTTTCGTCCCCTCGGGAATATAACCGTTAAAACACGTCTTAAAAAATCATATAAGGCAATGCAAGGTGTTTTTGCCGAAATCAGTTAAATTCATTCATAGCGCCGTCGTACAGCATATAACGCGTAACAGTGAAATATGCGGGCGGCGTTTTTGTTTGCTCAAAAAACGCGCTCATAATAAGCGAGGGGTTAAGGCTGCCGTTATTTCCCGCCGCCAGAATAAATTGCGCGGTGCTGCCTGTAAGCTCAAAGGATTTTATGTTGGGTATAATATCAAAATCCTTTGTTCCGCCGCGTTTATCCCGCTTTTGGCAAATAACGCTTTTCTGCGATAAAAATTTTTCAAGCTCGGGAAAAATTTCTGCACTGTCAAATTGCAGGCGGTAGCCCGCAAAGCAAATATCCTTTGTGGGCAAACAGGGCTCTGCTGCGCGAATAAACTCAATACCGGGAACCGACACGCCGTTAAGCCTTTGGGGCAAGGTATCTAACGGGTAATTATCGTCCGTTAAGCGTATGTCAATTATCTCATATAGCCCCTCAAAGCCTAATGACAGCGGCACGGCATAGTTAATATAAATTCGCTGATTAAAGCCCTCGGTGTACCACACGGGAATATCCGCCCGCATAATAATACGGCTCATAAGGCGGTTCATATCAAGGTGAGAGACGAACTTCATTCGGTCGGTTTTGGTGTAAAAAATTCTAACGTTTTTCAAAGCAGACGCCCTCCCCATAGCGCGCGGCGCCGCACGCTGAGCATTTTTCGCGGCAGTTGGGCGTGGTAACGCCCGCGTGCGCCGCCTTGTTTTCGGATATTAAAAAGCTCTTTGAAACGCCGTAATCAAGGTGCTCCCACGGCATAATTTCATCATATGCGCGTCGGCGGGATGTATAAAAATCGGGGTCAATGCCACATTCCTTAAAGGTTTCAAGCCACTTTTCAAGGCTGAAATATTCCGACCAGCTATCGAACTTGCAGCCCTTTTTAAACGCCGTTTCAATAACCCTTGATAACCGTCTGTCCCCTCTTGCTAAAACGCCCTCCATATAGCTGGTTGCCGAATCGTGCCAGCTTATGTTTACCTTGCGGTTTTTATTGCAATTACGTAAATAATACTGGCGGCGCTCTGTTTCCTCTTTGGAAATTTGCGGTTCAAACTGAAAGGGTGTAAAGGGCTTGGGTACAAAGGTGGAAACGCTTATTGAAACCGAAACAGGCTTGCCCTTGGGTTTGTTTTCCTGGTGGTAATAAAGGTCTACTATTTTCTGCCCCAGTGCCGCAATGCCCTCTAAATCCGCGTCGGTCTCTGTGGGCAGCCCCAGCATAAAGTAGAGCTTTACCGCCGTATAGCCGCCCTCAAAGGCGGTAAGGCAGGTGCGGAAGATTTCGTCCTCCGTTACATTTTTGTTTATAACGTCGCGCAGCCTTTGCGTGCCCGCCTCGGGCGCAAAGGTAAGCCCGCTTTTTCTTATGTGGTTGGTCTTTTGCAAAAGCTCCTTTGAAAAATTATCGATTCTAAGCGACGGCAGCGAAAGGCTTATGTGCTTAGGCTCCGTCCATTCAAGCATTTTTTCGAGCATAGGCTCTAATTTTGTGTAGTCGCTGGTGCTGAGCGATGAAATTGAAATTTCATCATACCCCGTATTTTCGCAGGTAGCTTTTGCCTGCGCGTTTATAACATCCACGCTTTTTTCGCGCACAGGGCGGCAAATAAAGCCCGCCTGACAAAATCGGCAGCCGCGAATACACCCGCGGAAAATTTCCTGCACGGCGCGGTCGTGTATAACCTCAATAAATGGAACAACAGGCTTTGCGGGGAAATAGCAGGTGTCAAGGTCCTTTATAATTCTTTTGCGTATCTTGGAGGGCGCGCCGTCAAGCGGGGTTATCGCTTTCACGGTGCCGTCGGCATTATAGCTTATATCATAAAGCGAGGGAACGTATACCCCCTCAATTCGGGCGGCGGCGCGCAAAAATTCGCGTTTGCTCCTGCCCTGCTTTTTATACTCCTTGTAAAGGTCTATAACCTCTAAGTCAACCTCCTCGCCCTCGCCCAAAAAGAAAAGGTCGAAAAAGTCGGCTATCGGCTCCGCGTTGCTGCAGCAGGGTCCGCCCGCCACCACAAGGGGAGAAAGCTCTGTGCGGTCGGCGGCGCGCAGCGGCACGCCCGCGAGGTCGAGCATATTTAAAATATTGGTGTAGGACATTTCGTATTGCAGCGTAAAGCCTATGAAATCAAAATCGCGTATACTGTCGCGGCTTTCAAGCCCGAAAAGCGGAATGTTTTTCTCGCGCATTATTTTCTCAAAATCCTCGCACGGGGCAAAAACGCGCTCGCACCAAATATCGTCGCGCTCGTTAAATTGGGAATAAAGTATCTTTATTCCCAAATGCGACATTCCTATTTCGTATGTATCGGGAAAGCAGAAGGCAAACCGCACGTCTACCTTGTTTTTGTCCTTTACAACGCTGTTTATCTCGCCGCCCGAATATCTGCCTGGCTTTTGCACCGAAAGCAGCAGTCTTTCAAATTCTTTATCGTCCATTTTTTATCTCCGTATTTTTGATATATCTATTTTACAATATTTCATCCGCTCTTTCAACTACATTTTAATAATACTTATAACAATAAGGTAAAGCGCCGTTATAAAAAGCGAAATATTTACTTTACCGTGAAAGCATAGGTAAACCGCGGCAAAAAGCACCGCTGCAGCAAGCGATAAATTTATTATACGCATTATAAGCACGGCTTTTTCAGGCGTTCTTTTGCAGGTGAGCAGTGAGAAAAGCACCGTTCCGCCGTCAAGCCCTGTTACGGGCAGCATATTAAAAGCAAAAACCAAAAGGTTTATAAGCGCGCACACAAGCACAGGCTCGTTTTTGTAGGCGAGAAAATTAAACCAAAGCGTAAAAAACAACACTAAATTAACCGCGGGTCCCGCAAGCGCCACGGCAATTTCCTTTTTGCGCGAGCAGCCGAACGCGGTGGTTATTTCCACCGCCGCTGGCACAAGGCGCACACGTTTAGGGGAGCAATCGAGTATCCACATGGCAAGCAAATGCCCGCCCTCGTGCATTACAACCGCAAAGATAAGGGGCAGGGCATAGCCCGTCCTGTCAAACGCGAGCATTGCGGTAATAACGGCGGAAAACAGAAAGGATACATAAAATTCCGTTCCCAAAAGCTTAAATCTCAACTATGTCACCGCCCGCCGTTTCAATTACTTCCTTTATGTCGGTCTCGGCGCAAAGGGATGCGCCGTACCACTCCTTAACCTCGGCGTAGTAATCCTTAAAAAAATATTTAAGCACTGTCAGGGTCAGCAAAAATATTAAAACCACCGCCGCCTCGGCAATTATAATTCCGGCAATACCCGAGGCGCTTATTTTTTCGTTTTCTTCCATAATTCCAACTCCCTTATTTAATGTATATCTTAGGGAGTGAAAAATAATACCATTAAGCTGATTTAAAAGCATAGAAAAAGCTTGTCCGCCGTATTTAAAGCGGCGGACAAGCGTATTATGAATATAGAAAAATTACATTTTGCAAACCGTAAAGCAGTAATGCCCGTTTGAAAGCGCAATATGTGTCTGCTTATCGGCCAGTGCGTAGCCGCAGGGCAGGCGCAGTGTGCCGGAAACACCCTCGGGCACGGTAATTTCAAGCATAATTTCTTTGCCGGTTTTTTCAAAGCCGCAGGAAAGCCTGCCTTCTTTGAAATCATAATATGCGCCGGCAGAAGAAATTTGCGGAATAAATTCAGGTGAAATTTCAAAGGAGGAAATATTTGAAAGCGTTGGGTTTACCTTTATTCCGGCTATATTTTGCAGCATCCAGCTTGAAATATCCCCCATAAAGTGGTGGTTCTGCGAATCCCCGCCCTTATCGGTGGGAACAAAGTTTTCCCACAGCGAGGTGGCGTTGTGCTCAACCCAGTAGCCGTAGCAGCTTTCCGATTTGCCTGTAATAATTTTATATGCAAGTTCGGTTTCACCCGCGGCGGTAAGCGCATGGAAAATATAGCGCAGCCCTATCATTCCGCAGGTGTTTATATCGCCGTCGCGGTGCACGATTTCAACAAGCCTTTTACGCGCCGCGGGAATCTCGTCCTTTTCAAAAAGTCCCCTGCAAAGCGCCACAGCCTGTGAGGTCTGGTGGTCGCCCGCCACGGTCATAGTGTTAAAATCAATTAAATTACTGCGGAAAGCGGCGCGCAGCTTCTGTGCGTATTCCCGTGCAAACTCCGCCTCCTTTTCAAGCCCTGCTTTTTCAAAAAGAAATGCTGCCTTGGCGCCTATATCATAAAGCTCGGCGGTTGAGGTTACCGCAAGGGGCGTGCTCGGCATACCGTCCTTATCGGGGAACGGGTCGCACCAGTCTCCCAGTCCGAATTCTGCCAGACCCTTATCGTTTAATCGGGTAAGGGTGTATTTGAAGTATTTTATAATCATATCGGCGTTATCACGTATAACCTCGGTATCACCGTCAAATTTATAAATAAAGTAGGGCAGATTTACGCAAACCGCGTCCCATGCGGGGCCGTTGCCCCATTCAAAGCCCCAGCCGCCCGTGGGAACTATTCCCGGCAGGTTGCCGTCTTTACTCTGAGCACAGCGTATGTTAAGCAGCCATTCCTTTAAAAGCGCCGTCATACGGAAGCCGAGCAGAAAATGCTCTGATGAAACGCTGGCGTCGCCCGTCCAACCGTTTTTCTCGCGGTGCGGGCAATCCGTCGGGAAATAGAAGAAATTCGCGCGGTCGCTGCGGCGGCTGTACTCAAACAGCTTATTAAGCGTATCGTCAGAGCAGTTAAACCCGCTGCGCGTCTCCATTTCCGATGACTGCTCTATAAGCACAAGAGTGTCGTCTGTTATTTGGTCGGCATTAAGCCCCTCAACGTAGGCGTATCTAAAGCCGTCATACTTAAATACGGGGGTAAAGCTTTCATCACCGCCGCGGCATATGTACTCGTCAACCTGACCGTATTCAAGATATTTCTCATATATCCCGTCAGCGCGCTTGAAAAGGGTTGTTCCCACGGTTATGCCGCCGTCAAGCTTTCTTTCCGCGTGGCGAACGGTAATTTTCTGCCCCGCAACACCGTTTATGTGCAGCCGTGAAATGCCGGCGGTATTAACCCCGAAATCAAAAACATACACGTTGCTGCGCACTGTATCAGGCTCGGGCTTTGAGGCGTCGGCGGTTGTTTCGTAATCAAACGGCAGGCTGTCAAAATGCTCCACCGAAACGGGCTTTATTTCGCGCAGCGTAACAATAGACGGCACGGTGCAAAGGCGCGCCTTGCCCTTTGGTGTTTCGCTTTTTTCGGCAAAGCTCCAGCCGCTGTCGTCAAAATCAGGCAGGCTCCACCCGGGAATTTCAAGCCGTGCGTCATAGCGGCAGCCCATGCGCAGCTCGTCAAATATAACAGGCGACGCGTGCGTCTTAAAGCTTTCGTCAGCCTCAAAGCAAAGCTCCTTGCCGCCGCCCTCTGCTTTAAAGGTAAGAGCCAGGCAAACAGGACCCCTGCTTTCCATTTTTTCAAAGTCCCAAATAAACCCGCCGAACGGATTGCGGAAGCCGTTGCCCAGCTGCACGCCTATAACGTTTTTGCCGTTTTTAAGCAGGGCGGCAATATTATATAAATCATAATAGCATATATCGCCCGTATTGCTGATGTAGGGCGCCAGCGCACCCTTGGTTATTTCGGTTCCGTTTATCCAAAGGCGGTAAAAACCGAGACCGCATATTAAAATTTCTGCCTTTTCAGCTGTGAAATCAAGCTCAAATTCCTTTCTGAAATAAGGCGAAGGAATATGCCTGTCAAAATCACACATATCGCCGTTTGCCCGAATAAATTTGCTGGAAAAGTTCATTTCTGTTCCTCCGTTTTTCATAATAAAAAAGCGGACACATTGAAAAACTGCAATGTATCCGCTTTTGAGCCGAAATATAAATGTATAAAGATAGATACCGGCAGACATAATATACATTAAAATAATAAAAATCGGCAAATGCCTTTAGGTGTTTGCCGATTTTTGGCGCGCTGAAGAAGATTCGAACTCCCGACCTTCTGGTCCGTAGCCAGACGCTCTATCCAGCTGAGCTATCAGCGCGTGTACCTGTTTTTAGACTGCCATAGTATAATATCACATTATGATAATAAAATCAAGTGTTATTTTTAATTTTTTCAAATTCTTTTTAAATAAAAGAAAATTGCGGAGAAATAATATAAATATATATATTAAAGGAAAAGGTGATAGGATTGACAGGAAAAAGAATACTTTCGGTGCAGGGCTTTGAGCTTATGGATTCACGCAGTAACCCGACGGTAGGCGCCAGGGTGATATTAGAGGACGGCAGCTGCGGCTTTGCAATATCTCCCTCGGGTGCGTCAACAGGCGCTTATGAAGCGCACGAAATGCGCGACGGCGATTCCGCCCGCTACGGCGGCAAGGGAGTTTTAAAGGCGGTTTCGGCAATAAATGAAATAATAGCCCCCGCGTTTAAGGGCATAGCGGCAGATGAGCAGCGCCTTATTGATAAAACAATGACCGAGCTTGACGGAACCGAAAACAAAAGCAGATTGGGCGCAAACGCTGTTTTAGCGGTATCATTAGCGGCGGCAAAGGCGGCTGCTGCGCATTACGGCTTGCCGCTTTACAGGTATATAGGCGGAATTAACGCCAAGGTAATGCCCAGACCCATGATGAACATTTTAAACGGCGGTGCGCACGCGGCAAATAATATTGATATTCAGGAATTTATGATAATACCCTTTAATATTTGCTGCTTTTCCGAGGGCTTGCGCCGCTGCAGTGAGATATACCACGCTTTAGGCTCTATTCTCAAAAGCCACGGAAAAGCAACCGGTGTGGGCGATGAGGGCGGCTTTGCGCCCGACCTTGAATCGGACGAGGCGGCGATTGAGCTTATTATAGAGGCAATAGAAAAAGCGGGATATACCACCGAAAATACAAAAATAGCGCTTGACGTTGCCTCAAGCGAGTGGTATTCGGGCGGCGAGTATTTGCTGCCGAAAAGAAATATTAAAATGACAGCCGACAGCCTTATAGATTATTATGAAGGTCTGGCGGCGAAATACCCGATAATATCTATTGAGGACGGCGCCGCCGAGGAGGACTGGAACGGCTGGAAAAAGCTTACCGATAGGTTAGGCAAGCGTATGCAGTTGGTGGGTGACGACCTTTTTGTGACAAATGTAAGGCGCTTTAAAAAGGGTATAGCCGAGGGAGCGGGAAATTCAATACTTGTAAAGCTTAATCAAATAGGCACCCTTTCGGAAACGCTTGACGTTGTGGAGCTGGCGCGCGAAAACGGCTATACGGCGGTTATCTCTCACCGCTCGGGAGAAACCGAGGATACCACAATAGCCGACCTTGCCGTGGCGCTGAACGCAGGACAAATTAAAACCGGAGCGCCCTGCCGCACCGACCGCGTTGCAAAGTACAACCGCCTGCTTATAATAGAAAACGAGCTGCAGCAGGAAAATAAGTAAAAATGCATATGAGCGTGCCGCTTTTTCGGCACGCTCATACATATTTCATAAAAGCTATTAAAGCAAATCCTTATTGTAGTGGGCTCTTTCCCCGCCGATAAATTTCGGGCGCACTCTTGCCGCAAGCACACGCGCCTTGCCTATATAATCATTTTCAAGCCTTACAGGCACGGCAACCCTTTTAAGGTGCATACCTATAAGCGTAAAGCCTATATCAAGCCCGGCGTCGGCTTTTATTTCCTCAAGTGCCACCGGATCTGAAAACGCGGCGTATGCCGCTGTTGCAAATGAGCCGCCGGCTTTCGGGAACGGCACAATGTTTACAGGCTCGGCATAGGGCGCGGCTTTTCGCTCGCAGATTATTGCGCGGTTTAAATGCTCGCAGCACTGCGCGGCTATAAATACTCCCTTTTCCTCGGCGGCGGCATAAATGCCCGCAAATACCTCCTTTGCGGTATCGGGGGAGGAATCGGTGCCGATTTTCTCGCCTAAAATTTCGCTTGTGGAGCAGCCCACAACCAGTATTTGCCCCGCTTTTAAATTTGCAATTTCTATTATTTCTTTTGCGGCGTTATACGCCTGTTTTTTATAATCCATTTTTATCACCTATACATATTATAACTCTTTTTTATGAAAAAAGCAAAGCACAGCGGGAGTAATGCGGAAAATGCGGCGAAATCCGTCGTCTAAGATCTAATATCTAATATCTAACGTCTAAATTGCCAAATGTTGGTGAAAAATGACGATGAAAAATGCTTGACTTTTTATTGTAGCAAATATATAATTGTATACAAAGAGACAAGAATATTCGTTTCGGGCTTTTCAGTTCTCGTCAGCCTACGATATTTTGTGCTCCTTATACATATTATGAAACATATTAAACAACCGGTAGTGCCATTTGTCTATTTGCACAAAAACAGGGCGGAATATTTAGCCGCCGCAGACTGGTTATTAACCTCCTAAAGACTTGACAAAGATTTATTTTAATGATAAAATGAAGAAAACCGTTAGCGGATGAACGTGGCATTGCCGCTTGCGGTAAGCGGCGCCGAAAGGCGGCGTATAAATATTTATGGCGAAAGCCGGTTAGGAGAAAAGATATGGAAAAGATTTTCAAAAAGTCTCTTGCGCTTGTACTTTCGGCAGCCCTTTGCTTAACCGCACTCGTAGGTTGCCTGACCGTATCAGCCGCAGACGAGACAACCACCCCCATTTATGAAATGGTAGGAGCAGAAGGCAAAGCGGGCGAAACCGTAACCGTAACCGCTAAGCTGCAAAACATTGAAGACATTTGTGCACACCATGTTAAGTTCACATTTGCTAAGGAACTTACGGTTGTATCTATGTATGATGTTACACGTAATAAGCAGGTCAAATTTAATACTGATGTTGCCGAAGGCGAAAACTTCCAGTTCAAAAAGAGCATTGACACAAACACAGGTGTAACTACTGTTGAAGATGTTAATATTCTTAACTTTGTTAAATCCGATAATACATATGATGAGCATACTCCTTCGCTCACGCTTACTTTCAGCGTTAAAATAGCTGATGGTACTGCCGATGGTAATTATGCGGTTAATGTTACTGCTACCGCTGCTGATCAGGGCGAGGCTTGGGTAAACACCATTGATTTTAGAAATTCTAATGTAGTTGTTAAGAATACAGTTGCGCCGGTTTTGGACGCTAACATTAAGGTTAATCGCTATATTCAGGTTACTTCCACATTAAATATAGGCTATTTTATTACTAATTCTCAGGTTGCTGATTATGATCATATAGCAGTTGAAGCCATTCCACAGAAATATGACGCAAACTACAATGAGATTGCAGGCGAAACAAAAGAAATAACTGATTTTGTTGCTGCGGGCAAGACTATGAAGTATGCAGTATATAATGGCATTGGCATGTATGAGTTAGGTCTTAATGTATCTGCAAGAGTACTTTGCTATGATGCTGAGAATAATCTTGTTGCTTATTCTGAGACTTATGTTGATTCGCCGGCTAATCTTTTAAAAGATATATATGCGACTTCAAAAGACACAACATTTAAGACTGCTGTTACTGATATGCTTAATATGGGTGCTGAAGCCCAGGTGTATTTTGGTTCACAAAAAGCAGGTTCGGACCTTTCTAAAGCTACATTGGTAAATGATGGCTTTGATCAAACATATGCTACTCCTGAGTTGGACACTTTAAATGAGGTTAATTCTACGGTACGCGATGAAAATGCGCCCATCAGTAATGCATTATTAACAACTGTTAGTTTAACAGGTGCGCCTGCAGTTGGTTATTTAGTAGTAAACGGCTCTACACTTGATAAGAGTAAACTTGAAATGAGAGTAAGCTATCATTCGAATTATTCTAACGAAGATGTAACGGACACAGTTACGGGCTCTGCTTGGGCAACTGCTGGTAAATATTTAACATATTCCTTTACCAAAACAGCACTTTATGACGGTAATAAAACTGTTACAGCAGAAATTTATTATGACGGCGCATTAGTTCTTACAAATCAGTATTCTGTTGAATCATATGTTGCAGCGAATCAGGGTAATGCGACAATGGGAGCAGCACTTGTTGCAATTGCTAAGTTTGGCAAATCTTGCCGTGCTTACTTTAAAACAACCTAATGAGAGTTTTAAAGTAGTAATTGGCTTATTTCACCAGTGTAACATATGTTGCACTGGTGAACTTTAAGTGAGCAAAATTCTTTTTACATATTTTGCTAATTTATTGTGAAAGGTGGTTAATCATAATGAAAAAAGCTGAATTGGACATCGTTCTCTTTAATGTGAACGATATTGTTGCCACAAGTGGTACAGAGCCCTGTGACGATTGTAATTGTGATGTTCCGGGATTTTTCATGGGCTAATTGCTATATTTTGTGACCGGTCACAAAATATAAATGGGCGGGTTTGCTTTAAGGCAGAGCTGTCCATTTATTTTATTTAAGGCAAAGCTTTTGTAATATTGAGCAACTTTTGAATATAATACTTATTAAATGAATTTGAGAAATAAAACAATAAATATGCTAAGCTCTTGGAGAAGGATAGTATTATGGAAAGAATTATTGAATCGGGGAAAATGACTGTAAAATACTTAGGAAAACAGTCTGTTAAGCATGAAAAGAAATATCGACCCTTTAAATATATAAAAACAGTATCCTTGTCTGACGGATTACTTATATATAATGTTATGACGAGTGAATTACTGCATCTTGGTAATGAGGAAAAAAATTTTTTATATGAAGCTGAATTTTGCAATTCAAATATACAAAATTATTTAATTCAAAACTGGTTTATAGTACCGGAAGATTGTGACGATTTCACAATTACAAAACAACTTACCGAGTTAATGCATAGTATAAATTTGATGAATAAAAATATTCCGATTAAAACTTTTACGATTTTGCCAACAACGGATTGTAATGCAAGATGTTTCTATTGTTATGAGCTTGGCGGTAGTAGAATTAAAATGGCGGAACAAACCGCAAGGGATGTTGTTGATTTTATAGAAAGAAAGTGGGACGGTACTTGCGCATATCTAAGATGGTTTGGTGGCGAGCCGCTATACAATTCGAAAATTATTGATATTATATGTAATGGGCTAAAAGAAAAGAATATAACCTACAAGTCCAGTATGATTTCTAATGCATATCTTTTTAATGATGATATGATAAACCGTGCAAAAAAGCTGTGGCTTCTTGAGTGGGTGCAAATAACATTAGATGGCACAGAGAGTATTTATAACAAAAGCAAAGCTTATATATATAAGGATGATCCAAGCCCATTTAAAAGGGTTATTCAGAATATTGAAAATATTTTGAAATCAGGCATATTGGTGCGCATAAGATTGAATATGGACGATCATAATGAAAAAGATTTATTTGATTTGACCTCCTATTTGCTTGATAAATTTGCTAAATTCGAAAATTTCAGTATATATTCACATCTTTTATTTGAAGATTCCTGCGCAAGAATTAGCGCGAGAGCTGATGATGATAGACATAAGCTAATAGAATCGCAATCCAAATTGCAAAAGTTTATTGCTGAAAGAAAAAATGTCCGTTTTAGATTGTTGAAATCTTCAGATAGAATCAACCATTGTATGTCAGATAATGATGCTTCAACTATGATTTTACCTGACGGAAAGCTTGGCAAATGTGAACACTATACAGAAAATAATTTTTATGGCAGCATCTATTCGGATGAGATTGATTATGGCGTACTGAATAAATTTAAAGAAGTAGTTGTTCGTGATTATAAATGTGAGGTTTGCGAACTTCGTCCTATGTGTGTATACCCAAAAATGTGCGCGAGTAAGCCACGCAGGTGTGACCGTTACGATAAAATGATGCTGGAAAATGATCTTGAAAACAGAATGAAAGAAACCTACGCATTTTACAATGAAAAAAGTAAAACGGGCGATTAACTGAAAAACAAAGGTACTTTTTTATAAATAAGGGTGAATAGAACACAGTAGTAAAAAATTTTAAGAACGGGAACAGGTTTTATCTGTTTTTTAAAAAGAAAGGCAGTATAAAGATTGCCACCCATAGTGAAGTGAACCCCTTTTTTTAGACTTCTTTGTCTAACAAAAGGGGTTCACTTCAACCCTACCAAAGTTTTGCGGTTATTCGTCAAAACAGTAGGTTAACCGTTTATCAATGGGTTTGCCTTATTTCACTTATATTATATCAAATCTTTCAAATTTGCCAAGCACCCGAAAGGGTGTTTTTTTTAATTATTCGGCTGCGGCGGGGCACTGCTTGCCGGTATGGTCTATTGTGTAGTTATCCTTTAAAATAAGGTCACTTATAAACACAAATTCATAGCCCTGCTCCTTTAGGCATTTAAGTATACCGGGCAGCGCCTCGGGGGTGTGGTCGGCGTCGTTGTGGAAAAGGACTATACTGCCGTTTGTTACCTTGCTTGTGACTCTTTTAAAAATACTGTCGGGGGTGGCGCTGTCTTTCCAGTCAAGACTGTCAACCGACCACTGTATAGTTTTCATATTAATGCTGTCTACCGTTTCTATAAGCGCGTTGTCGTAATCGCCGTAGGGCGGGCGCAAAAGCGTGGGGCAAACGCCCGTAATCGCCTTTATTTTGCTGTTGCAGCTTTCAAGCTCATCACGCATTTGCTGCTTTGATAATTGCGGCATATGCGGGTGGGTGTTGGAGTGATTTTGTACCTGATGCCCCGCGTCGGAAAGCGCCTTGACAGATTCGGGGTATTTATCCACCCACGAGCCGACAACGAAAAACGTCGCGGGTACGTTGTATTCTTTTAAAATATCTATAAGCATCTGAGTGTCGTCGTTGCCCCAAGCTGCGTCAAATGAAATCGCAATTTGCTTTTTCTCGGTTTCAACGCAGTAGATAGGCAGCTTTCGGTCGTTTCCGGCAAATGCGGTTGCAGAGCCTATAACAACGGCGATTACCGCAATAAGCGCGCATATGCCGAGCATAAGCTGTTTTTTGGTTATTATAAGAAATCTCATTTTAACGTTCTCCCTTTTCTTTTCTAATAAAGAATATGTATGCCTGCTTGTATACTATTCTTTAAAATTCAACACAGAAATATTTAATTGTTTTTTGACCGAATAAGCGTTATAATTATGTCGGTGAGGAGAAGAGTATGAAAAAAATTATTATAAATTTTTCCTTTTGCAAATATCCTATGGATTTGCATAAGGAAATAAGACAAAAATTAGATTTACCCGAATGGTATGGCAACAATTTAAGCGCTTTATGGGATATGCTGACAGGTTTTATAGAAACGCCTGTCAGTATAACTGTGATATTTAAGCCTGAAACCAAGGCGGCAGAAAATTTAAAGGAAAATGTTTTGAAAATAATCGAAACCTTTAAAGAGGCGGCAGAGGAAGAAGAAATAGAGTTTAATTGCGATATGTAAAATCAAAGCGCGCAACTTCTTAAAATTTACATATTGGCAATTGACTTTACGGGGCGGTTATTGTAAAATAAATTTGATAATATATTGCTGTACGGCGGAACGGAGATAATACAATATGAAACCTGTTTATAAACGTATACTTTTAAAGCTCAGCGGTGAGGTGCTTGCCGGCGAAAAGGGCGTGGGAATTGATTTTGACAAGGTGCTTGAGGTGTGCGCAAGCGTTAAGGAATGTGTGGATATGGGGGTTGAGGTTGCCATTGTTGTGGGCGGCGGAAACTTCTGGCGCGGGCGCTCCAGCGGCAAAATGGACAGGACCAGAGCCGACCATATGGGTATGCTTGCAACCTCTATAAATGCGCTGGCGCTTGCCGACGCACTTGAGCAGTTGGGCGTCACCGCGCGCGTTCAGACCGCCATTGAAATGCGGCAGATAGCCGAGCCTTATATAAGAAACAAGGCGGTAAGGCACCTTGAAAAGGGCAGAGTGGTAATTTTCGGCTGCGGCACGGGCAACCCGTTCTTCTCGACCGATACCGCCGCGGCTTTGCGCGCTGCCGAAATAGGGGCGGACGTAATATTTAAGGCGACCAATGTTGACGGCGTTTACGACAGCGACCCCAAGCTCAACCCCGAGGCTAAGAAATATGACACACTCTCGCATATAGACGTATTGAAGGACGGACTGCACGTTATGGACAGCACCGCCGCCTCGCTTTGTATGGATAACAGCATTGAAATACTCGTTTTCAACCTTAACGACCCGCATAATATAGTTAAAGCGATAACAGGCGAGCATATCGGAACAATTGTTAAATAATATAGTAGTAAGGAGATTTTGTTTATGAAAGAGTTACTTAAAAATACCGAAGAAAAAATGAATAAAACCGTTGCCGTGCTTGAAAGGGACTATAAGTCGATAAGAGCGGGCAGAGCGAACGTCTCGGTGCTTGACCGCGTTACGGTGGATTATTACGGCTGCCCGACGCCGATACAGCAAATGGCGGCGGTATCTGTTCCCGAGCCGCGCATTTTAATGATTCAGCCGTGGGACGCCACCACCCTAAAGGATATTGAAAAGGCAATTTTAACCTCCGACATAGGCATAAACCCGCAGAACGACGGCAGGGTTATACGCCTTTCCTTTCCCCCGCTTACAGAGGAACGCCGCAAGGATATTGTTAAAGAGGTGCGCAAAGCGGCTGAGGAAAACAAGGTGGCAATACGCAACACCCGCCGCGACGCGATTGAAAAGCTGAAAGCGCTTAAAAAGGCGAACACAATAACCGAGGACGACGTTGCCGACGGTGAAAAGAAAATTCAGAATTTAACCGATAAATTCTGCAAGGAAATTGACGATCTGGCGGCTCTTAAAGAAAAGGAAATAATGGAAATATAATACTTTTGCGGGCATATTTTAATGCCCGCATTTAAAGCAGGTGAAAAATTGGGTCTGTTCGGCAAAAAAGAAAATACTGCGCGCACGCTGCCGCGCCATATTGCAATTGTTATGGACGGCAACGGCAGGTGGGCAAAAAAGCGCGGGCTGCCGCGCTCGGCAGGGCATGTATCGGGCGCTAAAACCTTTAAGACAATAGCGCGCTACTGCAATAAAATAGGGCTTGAATACTTAACCGTTTACGCTTTCTCAACCGAGAACTGGAAACGCCCGAAGGAGGAAGTGGACGGCATTATGAACCTTTTGCGCGACTATTTGAAGGACGCGGAAAATTTTAAGGACGAGAACATAAAGGTGCGCTTTTTGGGCGACCGGACGCCCCTTGCAGACGATATTAAGGCGCTGATGCTTAAAAACGAGGACGGCTCAAAGGACGCCACGGGCTTAAACCTTAATATTGCCATAAATTACGGCGGGCGGGACGAAATAGTACACGCGGTTAAAAAAATTATTGCCGCGGGAATACCCGAAACCGATATAACCGAACAGCTTATATCGGATAATTTATACACCGCGGGTATGCCCGACCCCGATTTTATTATAAGACCGAGCGGGGAATACAGAACCTCAAACTACCTTTTGTGGCAATCGGCTTATGCGGAATACTGGTTTTCGGATATTCTGTGGCCCGATTTCACCCCGAAGCAGCTTGATAAAGCAATAGAGGACTTTAATCACCGTAACCGCCGATTCGGCGGCGTGTAAAGGGAGCGTAAAAAATTATGAAAACCCGAATTATTTCAGGCGCGGTTATGATAATTATAGCGGCGGCGGTGATAACCTTAGGTATGACGGTAAACCCGCTTTTTATAACCGCCTGCATTGCGTTTTTAGCTGCTGTGGGAATTTACGAGCTTTTGCACAATGCCGCGAAAATTGAGTCTAAAGCGGCAATAATAGGCGCCTGCGCCTATATGGTGCTTATGGTGTTTGCAATAGACGGCAGCACGGGAGCTCGGCTGCAGCAGGTGTTTGACGGCACGCACAAAGCATATATAAAATTAACCTTTACTTTGGCGCTGAGCGTTATTTACTTTATATATTCAGCTGCGGTAACGCTTAAAAACCACAAAACCTTTGAGCTTTCGCATATCGCCTTTCTTTGCGGTATGCCCATACCCGTGGCGTTTGCGTTCAGCTCGCTCGGCGTGGTAATAAACCACGAGCACGGGCTTTATTACCTTTTTATGCTGCTCAACTTTTCAAGCGTGTGCGACGCAGGCGCGTATTTTGTGGGCAGCACGTTGGGTAAGCATAAGCTTTGCCCGAATATAAGCCCGCACAAAACGATTGAGGGCGCTGTGGGCGGAATAGTATCAAGCGTTATTGTGACATATATTCTGGGCTTTTCTTTCTCATTTGAAAAAAATCTTACAAACGCTGCGCTTTTAACCGTGCCGTTCTGCATTTTGGGTATGATAGGCGACCTCTTCGCCTCTGCCATAAAGCGTGCGGCGGGAATTAAGGATTACGGAAATTTAATCCCAGGTCACGGCGGAATACTTGATAGGTTTGACAGCATAATTATGACCGCCCCGCTTTTGTATTTGTTTATAGCTTTAGGGGTAATATAATGAAAAGGCTTTCAATTCTGGGCTCTACAGGCTCAATAGGTACGCAGGCGCTTGAAACCTGCGAAAAAAACGGCTGGGAAATAACGGCGCTGGCGGCGGGCAGAAACGTAGAGCTTGCCGAAACGCAGGCGAGAAAATTTAAGCCGCAATTTGTCGCAATGTTTGATAAAGACGCCGCAGCCGAGCTTAAAGTAAAGCTTGCCGATACAGATATTAAGGTATATTCGGGCGAAGAGGGCGTTATTGCCGCGGCGGAGAGCGATTGCGATACCGTGCTTAATTCGGTTGTGGGTATTGCGGGGCTGAAACCCACGCTGGCGGCGATAAACAAGGGCACTACCGTTGCCCTTGCGAATAAGGAAACGCTTGTAACGGGCGGAGAAATTGTAAACCGCCGCCTTAAAGAAACGGGTGTAAGGCTTTTGCCGGTGGACAGCGAGCACTCAGCAATTTTTCAGTCCTTGCAGGGCGCGCCCGAAAATTCGCTTAAAAAAATATTGCTTACAGCCTCGGGCGGACCGTTTTACGGCAGAAAACGAAAAGACCTTGAAAACGTAACGGTTAAGGACGCGCTTAATCACCCCAACTGGTCAATGGGCGCTAAAATAACCGTTGACTCCGCAAGCCTCATGAATAAGGGGCTTGAGGTTATAGAGGCGGTGCATTTATTCGGCGTTACGGCGGATAAAATTGAGGTTTTAGTGCACAGGCAGAGCATTTTGCACTCGGCGGTGGAGCTTTGCGACGGCGCGGTTATAGCGCAGCTCGGCACGCCAGATATGCGCCTGCCCATACAGTATGCGCTGACCTACCCCGAACGCGCCGACAATGCGTTTGAACGGTTAAGCCTTACCGATATAGGCACCCTTACCTTTGAAAAGCCCGATACCGAAACCTTTAAGTGCCTGCCGCTTTGCATTAAGGCGATAAACGAGGGCGGGCTGGCGCCAACTGCGGTAAACGGCGCTAATGAAGAAGCGGTCGCGCTGTTTTTGCAGGGCAAAATCAAGTTTTTGCAGATAGCCGATTTGGTTGAAAAAGCGCTTGCAGAGGTTAAAAACAAAAGGGATTTTACATTAGAGGATATTTTTGAGACTGATAAAGCGGCAAGAAAACTTGTAAGAGACAGTATTTTTTAGAATCGGGTGGTTATTATTTCAGCTTTACTTAACGTTTGGAGCAATGTGTGGCCGTATCTTGTGACTATTGCGCTGTTTTTGATTTTAATTGTGATTCATGAGTTCGGGCATTTTATTGCCGCGAAACTTTTGGGCGTTCGCGTTAACGAGTTTGCAGTGGGGTTCGGACCCAAGCTTTTTTCAAAGCAGGGCAAGGAAACAAAGTATTCGGTAAATCTTGTGCCCCTTGGCGGCTACTGCGCTATGGAGGGCGAGGACGAGGAAAGCGGCGACGAGCGCGCTTTTTGCAATAAAAAGCCGTGGCGGCGCTTTATAATAGTGGCAATGGGCGCCACCTTTAACCTGGTTTTGGGGCTTATTATTGTGGCTGTAACCTTAGCGCCGCAAAAAGCGTTTAACTCAACCGTTGTGGCGGAGTTTAAGGAAAACGCGGTAAGCGAGCAATCGGGACTGAAAGTTGACGATAAAATAATTGAGGTGGAGGGCAGAAAAATTTTCTCCACCTATGATTTAAGCTACGCCTTTACAAATGTTAAGGGCGGCAAAATAGATATGGTTGTAAAGCGCGACGGCGAAAAGGTTGAGCTTAGAGACATTAAGTTCGATTCTTCCGAAGAAAACGGAATAAGCTATTTAAACGTGGATTTTTACGTTTACGGCATAAGAAAAACCTTCGGCTCATATATTAAGCAAACCTTTGCCACAGCCGCGTCATACTGCGCTGTTGTGTGGCGGTCGCTTATAGACCTGATAAGCGGGAAATACGGCATAAGCGCGGTTTCGGGCCCTGTGGGCGTTACCGCGGCGATAGGCTCGGCGGCAAAGCAAAGCCTTGAAAATTTGCTGCCTATTATGGCGCTTATAACAATAAATCTGGGTATTTTCAATTTGCTGCCCATACCCGCGCTTGACGGCGGCAGACTGCTGTTTATTTTAATAGAAATGATTTTCAGAAAGCCCGTGCCGCAAAAGTACGAGGCGATAGTTCACGCCGTGGGCTTTGCGCTGCTGATAGGCTTTATGCTGCTTATAACCGCAAAGGATATTTGGACGCTGATTGCAGGGTGACATAAAATGCAGGAGTATAAAACAAAAAAGGTATTTGCAGGCGGGGTAGCAATCGGCGGCGGCGCGCCCGTTACGGTGCAGTCAATGCTGAATATACCCGCGCACGATATAGCTGGCAATGTAGAGCAGGCAAAAGCGCTTGAAAAGGCGGGGTGCGATATTATACGCATATCCGTGCCCGATAAGGAAAGCGTTAAAACGCTGGCGGCGCTTAAAAGCAATATATCAATACCCGTTGTAGCCGATATTCATTTTGATTACAGGCTGGCGCTTGAAAGCGTGGCGGCGGGAGCGGATAAAATAAGAATAAACCCCGGTAATATAGGTGCGGACGATAGGGTAAAAGCCGTTGCAAACGCCTGCAAGGCGGCGGGCGTGCCTATAAGAATAGGGGTAAATTCAGGCTCGCTTGAAAAAAATATTCTGGCAAAATACGGCTCGCCCACACCTGAGGCTATGGTAGAAAGCGGGCTTTACCATATATCATTGCTTGAAAAATTTGATTTTGATGATATTGTGCTTTCTCTTAAAAGCTCAAACGTTGCCACAATGTATAACGCATATGTTTTGGCGGCGGAAAAATGCCGCTATCCGTTGCATTTGGGCGTAACCGAGGCAGGCACCGCAGCAAACGGCACGGTAAAATCCGCCGCCGGTATAGGCGGGCTGCTTTTGCGCGGAATAGGCGATACAATTCGCGTTTCATTAACAGACGACCCCGTGCGCGAGGTTGAAACGGGCAAGCGGCTTTTAAAGGCGCTGGGGCTGCGCACAGGCGGTGTTAAATTCGTTTCCTGCCCCACCTGCGGCAGAACGAAAATAGACCTTATAAAAATTGCGAACGAGGCAGAAAAACGCCTTGAGAACTGCGAAAAAAATATAACCGTTGCCATAATGGGCTGCGTTGTAAACGGTCCGGGCGAGGCAAGAGAAGCCGACATAGGCATTGCCGGGGGAGATGGCTGCGGCGTGCTTTTTAAAAACGGCGAGATAATTAAAAAGGTGCCCGAAAGCGCACTGCTTGACGAGCTTTTGGCGGAAATAGAAAAATTATAAACGGAGTGTAAAAAAGTGGGCAAGGCATTATTTTCTCAAATATTTGACAGAGGGCTGTCAGTCGATATTTCGGAAATATTCGGCAGCACCGTTATAGAAAAATGCTCGCTTGATACCGACGAACGCGCTTTAAATGCAGAACTAAAGGCAGAAAAATACATACCCTCAGAAAAGCAGCATGAGCTTGTAAACCAGCTTAAAAATGCGCTCAAATTAAATGAATGTCATATCTCCTGCGTTTTTTCTGAGGACGCCTTAATACCCGCCGCCTGCGCCGATATTACGGCGGAATTAAAGCTTAAAAACGCCGCGCTTAACGGCTATTTCAACGGTGCGGAATTTAACCTTAATGATAACAACGTTAATATTACGCTTAAATACGGCGGGTATGACACCATAACCGACTGCGGCTTTGAAAACGCCTTTAAGCGCATTATAAAGGAACGTTTCGGGCGGGATATTACCGTTTCGTTTGACGGTCAGCTTGAAAAGGTGGAAATCGACCTGCCGCCCGCAGAGCCTGCGCAACCTGTCAGAAGACCCGAAAGGCAGGCAGCCGAGCCTAGGCAGAGCGCGCCCGCGCGCCCCGCTGCGCCGAAAAAGGAAATTAAATTTGAAAAGAGAGAGGGCAGACCCGATAACGGCATAGTCTACCTTGATAATCCGCAGCAGTTTTACGGCAGGGGCGGCATTTCAAACCACACCCGCGATATGATAAGCATTACGGGTGACGATACCGAAATTGCCTGCTGGGGCGAGGTTTTCGGGCTTGAGACCCGCGATATTAAGACAAAGCGCGGAACGGATATGACAATAGTCAACTTCTCGTTCAGCGACCACACAAACTCTCTTAACGCCTCGCTGTTTATTGATACCCACCGTATGGGCGATATTGCCCCCTTAAAGGACGGCGCATTTATACTTGTAAACGGCTCTTATGAATTTGATAATTACAAAAAGGATTTTGTTGTAAAGCCGCGCGCTATGGCGCTTTTGCAGAAATACACCGAAAAGGATGAACACGAGGGCGAAAAGCGCGTTGAGTTGCACTGCCACACCAATATGTCCGCAAAGGACGCGGTTTCCTCTGCCGACGCTATTGTAAGGCAAGCCTACGAGTGGGGGCATAAGGCAATAGCCATTACCGACCACGGCGTTGTTCAGGCATACCCCGCCGCCGCGGGCGCGGTTAAGGCAATACGCAAATCGGGCGGCGATTTTAAGGTTATTTACGGCGTTGAGTCTTATTTTGTGGATGACGTTAATAACGACGTAAAGGATTTAAACGCAAAGCAAACGGCGAAATTCCGCTACCACCAAATTATACTTGTTAAAAACCTAACGGGGCTTAAAAATCTTTATAAATTAGTGTCCGAGGCGCATTTGCACGATTTTCGCGGCAAGCCGCTCACAATGCGCAGTAAACTTGATAAGCTGCGCGAGGGGCTTATTTTGGGCAGCGCCTGCGAGCAGGGCGAACTGTACCGCGCGATAATTGACGAAAAGCCCGAGGATGAGCTTTTAAGAATTGCCGATTATTACGATTACCTGGAAATTCAGCCCCTCGGCAACAACGCGTTTATGGTGCGCGAGTCATCATACCCCGATAAAAAGGATAAGAAGACGGGAGCGGTTATACCCAACCGCTTTAAAAAGGTTACCGATTTTGAGGTTATAAAGAATTTTAACCGCAAGGTTGTTGAATTGGCGGACAAGCTGGGCAAGCCCGTTGTAGCCACGGGCGACGTGCATTTTCTTAAAAAGAGCGATGATATAATACGCAAAATACTTATGGCGGGGCAGGGCTTTGATGATTTTGACAATCAGGCGCCCCTGTACCTTAAAACGACCGATGAAATGCTTGCTGATTTCGATTATTTCGGTGAGCGAGCACGCGAATTTGTAATTGATAACCCGAATAAAATAGCCGATATGGTAGACGGCGACGTGATACCCGTGCCCGACGGCAACTATCCCCCTGTAATTGAGGGGTCGGACGAACTGCTGCACGATATCTGCTGGGATACCGCCCACAGAACCTACGGCGAAAATCTGCCCGAGGTGGTTGAAAAGCGCCTTGAAAAGGAGCTTAACTCCATTATCAACAACGGGTTTTCAATAATGTATATTTCGGCGCAAAAGCTTGTGGCATACAGCGAGGAAAACGGATATTTAGTAGGCTCGCGTGGTTCGGTAGGCTCTTCCTTTGCCGCTACAATGGCGGGTATTTCCGAGGTCAACCCCCTGCCGCCGCACTATGTTTGCCCCGAGTGTCAGTACAGCGAGTTTTTCCTAAAGGGCGAGGTAGGCTCGGGCTTTGACCTGCCCGAAAAAAAGTGCCCGAAATGCGGTGCTCAGCTTAACCGCAACGGGCACGATATTCCGTTTGAAACATTTTTGGGCTTTAAGGGCGATAAGGTGCCTGATATAGACCTTAACTTTTCGGATGAATTTCAAAACTCGGTGCAGAAATACACCGAAACCCTGTTCGGCAGTGAAAACGTGTTTAAGGCGGGTACCATTTCAACGGTTGCCGAAAAAACCGCTTACGGCTTTGCAAAGGCTTATGCCGAGAAAAAGGGCATAACCTTAAGCAACGCGGAATTAAACCGTTTGGCGTCGCTCGTGGAAAAGGCGCAGATAAAGCAGACTACGGGTCAGCACCCTGCGGGTATGATAATCGTGCCCAAAACCAACACAATTTACGATTTCTGCCCTATACAGCACCCGGCGGACGACGTTAATTCCGATATTATAACCACGCATTTCGACTTCCACTCAATTCACGATACCATACTAAAGCTTGACGAATTGGGTCACGTTGTGCCTACTACATATAAATATCTTGAGGAATATACAGGTATACCCGTAAACGACGTTTCAATGAGCGACCCCGACGTTTACAGCCTGTTCACCTCAACCAAGGCGCTGGGCGTTGAGCCGGACGAAATAGATTCAAGAACCGGCACCTACTGTCTGCCCGAGTTCGGCACAAAATTCGTGCGCGAAATGCTTATCGACTGCCAGCCCAAAAACTTTTCCGATCTGTTGCAGATTTCGGGTCTTTCCCACGGTACGGACGTTTGGCTCGGCAACGCAAAGGACCTTATTGATAACGGCACCTGCACGATTTCCGAGGTTATAGGAACGCGTGATAACATAATGGTGTATTTAATTCACAAAGGGCTTGAAGAGGGCAGAGCCTTTAAAATAACCGAGACCGTGCGTAAGGGTCTTGTGGCTAAGGGTAAGGTTTCGGCAGAGGACTGGAGCGCTATGGAGGACGATATGCGCTCGCACGGCGTGCCCGAATGGTACATTGAAAGCTGCCACAAAATAAAGTATATGTTCCCGAAAGCTCACGCGGCGGCTTATGTTATTTCGGCACTGCGCCTTGCCTGGTACAAGGTGCACCGCCCGCTTGAATTTTACTGCGCTTACTTTACCGCCCGCCCTGAGGATGTGGACGTGCCCACCATAATGCAGGGTAAGCAGGCGGTAAGGCAGTATTTGCAGAATATTAAGGCAAAGGGCAAGGAAGCCAGCAAAAAAGAGCTTGACGTTTACAATAATATGCTTATATTCAACGAGATGATGTCCCGCGGAATAGAGGTTCTGCCGATTGATATTAAGCACTCGCATGCTATGAAATATCTGCCCGAAAACGGAAAGATGCGCCTGCCCTTCGGCGCGCTTTCGGGCGTTGGCGAAAAAGCGGCATACTCTATTTACGAGGCAGCGCAGAAGGGCGACTTTGTATCGCGCGAGGATTTCCAGATAGAGGCGGGCGTTTCCAAAACCATTATTCAGAATTTGGCTGATCTCGGCGCTATGAACGAATTGCCCGATACCAACCAGATTTCTATGTTTTAATTTTACTTAATCGGCGGTGATTTATTATTATGAAGCAAGGAATAAGCCTTAAAAAAACAGCATATGCGGCGTATGCCGTTGCTGCGGTTTTGTTTGTTATATTCTCTGTTTATATGCTTTGCTTTGAAAAAACCGTCACATTCAGCTCGCGCGGTGAGCCCTCGTTCGAAGAAATAAAGGATTACACAAAATCTGAAATTTCCGCGCCCGACGCACCTATAGGAATAAAAAAGGAATACCGCTTTAAAACAAGCAAGGTAAACTCGGGAGATACAAGCCTTATGTTTTACGTCGGGCACAGCTATGTTGACGTAAAGCTTGACGATAGCCTGCTTTACAGCACAAGCGCGGGGAAAAACAACCGTATCGGCTCCTCTCCCTCAAGCTATTGGGTGGTTATACCGGTTTCCCAGCTTGATAAGGACAAAACCGTTACGATTACCGTAACCCCCGTATTTAAAAGCGTTGAAAACAGAAAAATCAGCTTTATGATAGGGTCAAGCTATGCACTGTTTATGAAACAACTTAAATCCGACCTGCCGCAGCTGATTCTTTCGGCGCTTTGTATGGTTATGGGCGTTTTGCTTATTGTAGTTCGGCTTTACCTTATATTAAGAAAACGCACCGCCGTGTGGAATATATTTTTCCTGGGTAATTTTTCGCTGCTGCTCGGTATATGGCGCATAACCGATACTCGTTTTTCCGCCTTGATGTTTAAAAACTATACTATGCCCGTAGGGTATATAACGCTGGCGGCGCTTTTTACATTGGCAGCCCCCGTATTGCTGTATACCGATAAGCAATACAAGGAAAAGAGCTATATTGTGCTTGATATTGCCGCAATTGCAAGCTCTGTCATCTGTGCCGTCGCGCTTATTTGCCAGTTCCTTTCAATTGTTGAGCTGCGCCGAATTCTTATTGTCTGCCATATAATGCTTATTGTGGATATTATCGTTATAATTTCCTCGGCAGTGTTTTACAACATCGGCGGAAAAAGAGACTTAGAGGCTGTTATTTTTACAGCACTTCTTATGACGGGCGGCATTTTGGATATAATAATTTTTTATCTTAAAGGCTCATCCTCGGGTATAATAATTACAATGGAGGCTTTTTTAATTTACTCGGTATACGAGCTTGTTGTAAGCCTTTTAAACATAAATAAAAAAGCATATATTGATTCAAAAACAAAACTTTTCAATAAGGCGTATTGGGAGGATCTGGTTAGGGACGTCTTCTCTGCCGAAGAACAAACCGCTATGATAATGTTTGACCTTAACGGTCTTAAACACACAAACGATACGCTGGGCCACAATGCCGGCGATAAAATGATATCTGAATTTTCTTCAATTCTTAAAAAGGAGATAGGCTCAAAGGAGCTTTTATGCCGCTGGGGCGGCGATGAATTTGCGGCGTTTGTGCGAAACGCCGACCGTGAAAAAACAGATGAATATATTTCGGCTGTAAACAGCGCGGTTGCCGCCTATAACAGCTCGGGTCAGATACCCGAAATTCATTTTGCCTGAAATGCTATATTGCCTTAATATTTGTAAAATGGTCGGCGTAAAACCGTATATTCCGAAAACTCTCCGAAAGCACAGCTTTAAGCGGCTCAACTACCACGTCCTCGGTGTTAAAATGCCCCGCGTCGAATACGGAAATTCCAAGGCGCTCTGAATCTATGAAAATATTGTGCTTAACATCCGCCGTTATAAGCGCGTCGCAGCCCAATACCGCCGTATCAAAAGCATATCCGCCGCCGCTGCCTGAGCAGAGGGCGATTTTTTTTATGCTTTTGCCGCTGTCGGCAAATTTAACGCTGCCGCCGAGCTTTTCTTTGATATGCCGCGCCAATTCATCCGCCGATAGCGGAGTATCAAGCTCTGTAAAATTCAGCAAATAGCCGTCGCTTGCGGGTCTTTTTTCAAAATTATCAAATTCAAGCGCATAGCATAAGCAATCATTAACGCCCGATACGGCAATATCAAGGTTTGTATGCATTGATATAACCGAAATGCCGCTTTTTATAAGCTCGAAAACGGTGCTGCCCGCAAGTACGGTTTTCAGCGGGTCGAATATAACGGGGTGGTGGGTTATTATAAGCCCGCAGTTATTATCCCGCGCCGTTTTTACGGCAGAAGCGGTGCAATCAAGCGCCACCACAGCGCCGCTCACCTCGGCTGACGGGTCGCCCACCAATATGCCCACGTTATCAAAATCGCAGGCGGTATTTACAGGTGCTATACCGTTTAAAAAATCAAATATGTCTTTAACGGTCATAGCTTACGCCTTTTTAGCAAACGAGTCTTTCAGCGCTACGGTGCGGTTGAATACAATGTGCTCGGGTGATGACTCGGTATCAGTGCAGAAATAGCCCTGGCGCATAAACTGGAAGGTATCGCCCGGTTTAACGCCTGCAAGCGACCTGTCTATTCGGCAGCCTTTAAGCACCGTAAGCGATTCGGGATTTATATTATCCGCAAAGGAGGATACTCCCTCTTCATCGCTCGGGTTCGGCACATTAAACAGCCGCTCGTAAAGCCTAACCTCTGTCTCAACCGAATTATCCGCGCTCACCCAGTGCAGCGTGCCCTTTACCTTTCTGCCGTCGGGCGTTTCGCCGCCGTAGCTTTCGGGGTCATAGGTGCAGTGAACGGTGGTTATATTGCCGTTTTCGTCCGTTTCGTGGGAAGCGTACTTAATGTAGTAAGCGCCCTTTAGGCGAACCTCTTTTGCGGGGCAAAGCCTGAAATATTTACCGGGCGGGTTAAGCATAAAATCATCCTGCTCAATAAATATTTCCCTTGAAAAGGTAACGCTGCGCTTGCCTTTTTCGGGCTTGCCGGGGTTTACATCAATTTCAATTTCCTCGGTCTTGTTTTCGGGATAATTATCAATTATTACTTTAAGCGGGCGCAAAACCGCCATTGCGCGGTCGGCGTTCTCGTTCAGGTTATCCCGCACGCAGGATTCAAGCAGCGCGTAATCAATAACGCTGTACGCCTTTGAAACGCCTATTTTATCAACAAATGCGCGTATAGCCTCGGCAGGGTAGCCGCGGCGGCGCATACCGCATATGGTAGCCATTCTGGGGTCGTCCCAGCCGCTTACCAAGCCGTCGTTTACAAGCTTTAGGCACTTGCGCTTGCTGGTAAGGGTGTAGTTTAGGTTCATACGCGCAAACTCTATCTGGCGCGGCGGGGTAGGAATATCAAGCGCCTCTAAAAACCAGTTGTAAAGCGGGCGGTGATTTTCAAATTCAAGCGAGCAGAGCGAGTGCGTGACTCCCTCCTTCGCATCGCTTAACGGGTGCGCAAAGTCATACATCGGGTATACGCACCATTTATCCCCCGTGCGGTGGTGGGTAGCTTTCATAATTCGGTAAATAATCGGGTCGCGCATATTAAGGTTGGATGACGACATATCAATTTTAGCCCGCAGCACCATTGCGCCGTCGGGAAATTCACCGTCGGTCATACGGCGGAAAAGCTCTTTTGTTTCTTCAATCGGGCGGTTGCGGTAGGGGCTTTCGGTGCCCGCCTCTGTAAGCGTTCCGCGCATTTCGCGGATTTCATCTGCCGACGCTTCGTCAACATAGGCAAGCCCTTTATCAATAAGCTTTAGGGCGCACTCGTAAAGAAAATCAAAATAATCCGACGCATAGTAAACGTTAGCCCAGTTAAAGCCGAGCCACTTAATATCGCGCTCTATAGCGTCAACATACTCAACGTCTTCCTTAACGGGGTTTGTATCGTCAAAGCGCAGGTTGCAAACGCCGCCGTATTTTTCGGCGGTTGAAAAATCTATGCAAATAGCCTTTGCATGACCGATATGCAAATATCCGTTAGGCTCGGGCGGGAAACGGGTCTGAACGTGGGTGTAAACGCCCTCTTTCAAATCCTCATCTATAAAATCATGTATAAAATTTGAGGCTGCGGCATTTTCAGCCGTTTTAATTTCTTCTGACAATTTAAAAACTCCTTTTAAAGCTTTGTTATTGCCCTTTCCATTCGGGCGATACAGGTATCATACCCCAAAACCTGCATAATGCTGCATAGATCGGGGGTGTTGCGCCTGCCGGTTATTGCAATGCGCAAAACCGTGCTTAAATCACCGGCGTGCCCCTTAAAGCTTGCGGGGTCTGCCTTATACTGCTTTGTTTCTGCGGCAAAGCCGATTTCGGGCGCAATGCTTTTAATTACATTGAACCATTGCTGTCGGTCGTCCGATGTGTTGTAAAGAGTTTTGTATTTTTGCAGGAAAGCCTTTGCGTCTGCGGGGTTAATATTCTCGGGCAGCGCTAAATCTTCCTCGTAAAGCTCTGCAAAAAAGTAGGAAAAATAGTTTTTCGCTTCGTTCCACTTCGCAATATCCTTGCGGGGCTTAGGCACGTCGCGGTCTATTGAAAGCATAGCCTTGGTGTAATCGGGATCGCGTATTAAGAGGGAGTAAAATTCCGTATCAAATTCGCGCGCCCACTCCGTCAGGCGGTTATACACCTCGTCACCCGAAAGTTTTGATATATAGGTCTTGCTTACGTCGTTCAGCTTATCATTATCAAAAAGCGCGCCCGAAACGCTCATTTTTTTAAGGTTGAACTTAAATTCGGTATACGGTTTTTCGGGGTTGGCTCTGCGCCAGTCCTCAAAATCGGAAGCCGCCACCGTCATAAGATATTCTATAACGCCGTTCGGGTCGTAGCCCTCTTCGGCGAAGAAATGCACAGCCGCCTCGGGGTCCTTGCGCTTGGAAATTTTGCGCTTTGCGCCGTTTTCAAGCTTCATAATGGGGGAAATATGCCCGTATTTCGGCACCTTAAAGCCTAAAAGCTTAAACAGCTGAATATGCTTCGGTACAGAGGAAATCCACTCATCCCCGCGTAAAACGTGGGTAGTGCGCATTAAGTGGTCGTCCACCGCGTGCGCAAAGTGGTAGGTGGGTATTCCGTCTGATTTTAAAATTACAAAATCCTCGTCGTTCTCTGGCATTTCTATTTTGCCCTTAATGCAATCGTCAAATACAATTTTATTCTCTTCGTTACCCGGCGAACGCAGACGCACAACATACGGCTTGCCCTTTTCAATCAGTGCGGCAGCCTCGTCTGCGGTTATATTTCTGTGCTTTGCCCACTCGCCGTGGTAGCCTGTGCGCACCTTTTGCTCCTCCTGCACGCGGCGCGTTTCTTCAAGCTCCTCGGGCGTGCAAAAGCAGGGGTAAGCAAGCCCCTGTTTTATAAGGCTTTTGGCGTAGGTCTGATAGATTTCGGCGCGCTCGCTCTGCTTATAGGGCGCATAATCGCCTATCTGTTTATCACCGCTTATAAAGCCCTCGTCAATTTTTATTCCGAAACGGTCAAGCCCGCCTATAATATCGTCAATACCGCCCTCAACCTCGCGCTTTTTGTCGGTATCCTCAATTCGGGTGTAGAAAATTCCGCCGCTTGAGGTGGCGGTAATGCGGTTTACAAGCGCGGTGAAAAGCGTGCCGAGGTGCAAATATCCCGTGGGGCTGGGCGCTACGCGGGTGACGCGCGCACCCTCGGGTAAGTTTCTCGGCTTATATAATTCCTCGTAATAATCGGGGGTTTTGGTTATATTTGGGAGCAGCAGCTCCGCCATTCTCTCGTTTTCATTCATAGAATACTCTCCGTTAATCGCTTGAAAGCAGCTTGTTTAACTCACGCATAAATGTGTTAATATCCTTAAACTGGCGGTAAACAGAGGCAAAGCGAACATACGCCACCTCGTCTATCTTTTTAAGCTTTTCCATAACAAGCTGACCTATTTTTTCGCTGCTAACCTCTCTGTCAAGCGAGTTTTGCAGGGTGGTTTCAATTTCGTCAATCATATTGTCAAGCGTGTCAATTGATACCGGACGTTTTTCGCAGGCGCGCAAAAGTCCCGTCATAAGCTTGTCCCTGTTAAAGGTTTCGCGCGATTTATCCTTTTTTATAACGATTATCGGCAGGCTTTCAATAATTTCGTAGGTAGTAAAGCGTTTACCGCAGCTTAAACACTCCCTGCGGCGGCGTATTCTCTGCCCCTCGTCTGTCGGGCGGGAATCAATCACCTTGCTTTCCTCAAAGCTGCAAAAAGGACATTTCATAAAGACTACTCCTTTTAATTTTATAAAAGTACTTGTATTATACAATATATAGTAGTAAAATACAAGTATTAAAAGCAAAAATCAATCGGAGGTAAAGCAATTATGGCAGCAATTCAGTTATCAACACCGCAAAAAGGAGATACTTTGGCGGTTATGCACACAAATATGGGGGATATTAAAATAAAGCTGTTCCCCGAAAAAGCGCCTAAAACGGTGGAAAACTTTGTAACTCACTCAAAAAACGGATATTATAACGGGCTGAAATTTCACCGCGTTATAAACGATTTTATGATTCAGGGCGGCGATCCTCGCGGCAACGGCACGGGCGGAGAGTCTATTTGGGGCGGCAGCTTCCCCGATGAATTTGACCCTGAGCTTCACAACCTGCGCGGCGCGCTTTCCATGGCAAACTCAGGCCCCAACACTAACGGCAGCCAGTTTTTTATAGTGCAGGCAAGGGAAGTGCCCGCAAATATGCTTGAGCAAATGCGCGACCTTGAGGATAACGGATTTCCTGCCGATATAACCGCCGCTTATGCCGAGCTCGGCGGCACGCCGTGGCTTGATTTCCGCCACACGGTATTCGGTCAGGTGACCGACGGAATGGACGTTGTAGATAAAATAGCTGCGGTGGAAACAAATAACGATGTTCCGTGTGAAGACGTTATTATAAGCTCAATTGATATTGAAATAATCTGATTAAAAAACGTCGAATCACCGAACCCGATTCGACGTTTTTACTATTATACTTGAATTTTGCGGCAAAATGGTGTATAATGTCGGATATTACATCAAACATAGATGAATTGTTTTCCCAAAATATTTTGAAAAGAGATAATTTATGTTCAAAAAATTTGAGTCTACCATTCTTTTTATAATGAAGCTCTTACTCTTCTGCGCATGCGCGGGAGTATTTTTCCTGATTTTCGGAAGTAAATTCTATTTTATGCTTATTCCTACGCGCACATCGTTTATAACCCTCGGCGTTTTCACGCTGGTTTATATGATGATGAGTATAATATACGGCGGCTTTGATATAGGCAAACGAAAAAGCAAGCCGATTATCTATTCTTTTGTGCTTTCGGTTTTTTTTACTGATATTGCGGCGCATTTCTTTATGTGTATAATGAATATAACCGTAGTTCACAACGGTAAATTCGTTTACGATTATCCGCTGCTTCTGCTTCTGACGTATATAATACAGATATTTATTATCGTTGTTTTTACCTACGGCGGAAATTATCTTTATTTTTCGGCAAATAAGCCGCATGACTCAATTATTATAACACGAAAAGGCGAACAGACCGACAGCATTATATCAAAGATAGGCCGCTATAAAAAGCAGTATAATATAACCGAAACCGTATTTATAAACGACCCCGATATACTGAAAAAGATAGATAAAGCCGACTCAGTATTTTTCTATAACCTTTCCGTTCCCGAAAGAAATGCCTTTGTAGAATATTGCTACCACTGTAAAAAGGATATTTACTACAGCGTGGAGCTTTCGGATATTGTCTCGCTCGGCTCTCATCGCGTGTATTTTGACGATAAATCAATGGTCTACGCGCCCGTAAAGGGGCTCACCTTTGAGCAGCGCGTAATAAAACGCATTATGGATCTGGTTATTGCGGGGTTCGGGTTAATAGTAACCTCGCCCATATTCCTGATTACCGCGCTTTGCATTAAGCTGGAGGACGGCGGACCCGTTTTTTATAAGCAGGAGCGCGCCACATACGCCGGCAAGGTTTTCAATGTTATAAAATTCCGCTCTATGAAGGTAGAGGACGGCTCTATTCATAAATCGGTAACTAAAAATGACGACAGAATCACCCGCACAGGCAGAATAATACGTAAATTCAGGATTGACGAGCTGCCGCAGCTTATTAACGTGATAAAAAGCGATATGAGCATTGTGGGGCCGAGACCCGAAATGGTTGAAAATGTTGAGAAATACACCAAGGAACTGCCGGAATTTGCTTACCGTCAGCGCGCCAAAGCAGGACTTACGGGTATGGCTCAGATTTACGGCAAGTATAATACCTCGCCTAAGGACAAGCTTATTTTCGACCTGACGTATATCAATGAGTATAGTGTGTGGCTTGATATTAAGCTTATTTTCAGAACGCTGCTTGTATTGCTGACACCGGATAAAAGTACAGAAGCTTTTGAGGATAATAAAAAAACAGAAGGCACCGACGAATAAATAAGATAACAGAGTGGAAAAGAAAAATCGGCAAGCATCTTATGATGCTTGCCGATTTTGGTGACCCGGACGAGATTCGAACTCGTGTTACCGCCGTGAAAGGGCGGTGTCTTAGGCCTCTTGACCACCGGGCCGCTGGTGGCTGTAATTGGATTTGAACCAATGACACTGCGGGTATGAACCGCATGCTCTAGCCAACTGAGCTATACAGCCAAATTTTACGTGACTAATATATTATACATATTACAGTGCATTTTGTCAATACCGAATTTTAAAAAAATATAATTTCTGTTTTTCTCTGCACAAACCGAGCATTTTTGTTCTTGAAAAAATCACGAATATATATTATTATATACTTATTATACCTAATATTGCGTATATTCCTATTTTTTTGAAGGTGGGTATTAAAATATGGAGAAAAAGGAAAGAATACGGCACCCTGTGGGCAGGATTCACGGCGGAACGCTGCTGCCGCACCTGAAAGGCACGGCTGAGGCGGAAACCGTTATAATGCCGCCGCCCGAGAGCGTAAAAATACCTATGCTCCAGCACATAGGCGCGCCGGCAGAGCCGGTTGTGGCTGTAGGAGACAAGGTGTATGTGGGTACGCTTATAGGCAAGGCGGGCGGATTTGTGAGCGCGCCGGTACATTCAAGCGTTTCGGGCACGGTAAGCGCCGTGACGGCGGAAAACGTAAACGGGCGCAGCGTTACATATGTGACTGTAAAATCCGACGGCGAGCAGACCCCCGACCCGAGTATAAAACCCTTTGAAGTAAAAACGCGCGAGGATATAGCCTCCGCTGCCGCCGCGTGCGGACTTGTGGGGCTTGGCGGCGCGGGCTTTCCCACAGGCGTTAAGCTGAATATTAAGGACGGAGTGAAAATTGATACCCTTATAATAAACGGTGCAGAGTGCGAGCCATACATAACAAGCGACTACCGCGAGTGTATTGAAAATTACAACGACGTTATAGAGGGCGTTTACCTGCTTAAAGAAAAGCTGGGCGTTGAAAAAGTAATAATCTGCATTGAAAGCAATAAGGAAAAGGCTATTACAAAGCTTTACACCATTGCCGCCGATAAGCGCGATACCGATGATACCGTAAAGCTTATGAAGCTGCCCACAAGCTACCCGCAGGGAGCGGAAAAGGTAATAATTTATTCGGCAACGGGAAGAAAAGTGCCGCTGGGCAAGCTGCCGAGCGACGTCGGGTGCATTGTTATGAATATAACAAGCGTTGCCGCGCTTTACAGGTTCATAACCACGGGTATGCCGCTTGTTTCAAAGCGCATAACGGTGGACGGCACGGCGGTCAAAGAGCCTAAAAATGTGCTGGTTCCCATAGGCACGTCCATAAAGGACGTTTTGGAGTTTGCGGGCGGCGTGAGCGATACGGCGGCGGAAATAATGATGGGCGGCCCTATGATGGGAATAGACGTGTGCAGCACCGACGCGGTTATTGAAAAGCGCAATAATGCAATAATTGTTATGGAAGAAGAAAATGCACCCGATACTACGCCCTGCATACACTGCGACCGCTGCGCGGGCGCATGTCCTATGCGGCTTTACCCCGCAAATGTTGAGGCGGCGCTTGACAGCAAGCTTTATGACAGACTTGAAAATCTTAACGTTAATTACTGTATGGAGTGCGGCAGCTGCGCGTTTGTATGTCCCGCGCACAGACCGCTCACGCAAAGTATGAGGCTTGCAAAGGCTGAATTAAGGAGGCGGACGGCGAAATGAAAGAAATGCTGACGGTTTCATCATCCCCGCATATAAAAAGACCCGATACCACGCGCGGCATTATGTCGGACGTGGTAATAGCCTTAGCGCCCGCCGCCACCTACGGCTGTATTCTTTTCGGGCTGCGCGCCCTTGCGGTTTTAATAACAAGCGTGGGTGTGGCGGTACTCAGTGAATTTTTATGGAACAAGGCTTTAAAAAAGCCTGATACAATAAAGGATATGTCGGCGGTTGTAACGGGGCTGCTGCTCGGTATGAATCTGCCGCCCACACTGCCGCTCTGGCAGGCGGCAATAGGCAGCGTTGCGGCGATAATCGTAGTAAAGCAAATGTTCGGCGGCTTGGGGCATAACTTTGCAAACCCCGCCATTGCCGCAAGAATTATGCTGCTTGTTTCTTTCCCTGCTGCTATGACGCGGTTTACAGAACCCGTTTCCGACGCGGTTACATCCGCTACGCCTTTGGCAGGCACTGCGGGCGCGCTTTCGTTTAAAACCCTGTTTTTCGGTATGCACGCAGGTTCTATAGGCGAGACCTCGGCATTTTTGCTGATAGTCGGCGGGCTGTACCTTGTTATACGCAGGGTCATAACCCCCGTAATTCCCGTCTGCTTTATAGGCACGGTGGCGCTGCTTTCACTGATTGCGGGTGAAAATGTTATGCTTTCCGTTTTCGGCGGCGGGCTTATTCTGGGCGCGGTGTTTATGGCGACCGACTACACCACAAGCCCCACAACCCCGCTCGGCAAGGCGGTTTTCGCCGTGGGCTGCGGAATTATTACCTTTGTTATAAGAAAATTCGGCTCATTGCCCGAGGGCGTTTCATATTCAATTTTGCTTATGAATATTTTAGTGCCGCATATAAACCGTTTCACACTTTCAAAGCCGTTCGGTTTTGAAAAAGTAAAGGAGGCGGCAAAGAGTGAGTAAATTTATTGAAGCAATAAAGAAAAACCGCGAGGATATTATAAAGCCCGTGGGCGTTCTGCTTGCGATTTGCATTATAATTCCGCTGGCGCTCAGCGTTACAAACAAGGTGACGGCTAAAAAAATAGCCGAGCTTGAAAATGAAAACAGCAAAAAGAATATGCAAAGCCTTGTAAGCGCCGATGATTTTGAGAAATGCAGCGACGGCGGCATAGAGTACTACACCGCGATAAAGGGCGGAGATACCGCTGCGTACATATTTACCGAGAGCGCAAAGGGCTACGGCGGCGACGTTTCGGTAATGACCGCCGTAAAGCCCGATGGCACGATTGCGGGCGTTGCAATACTCGATGTTTCGGGCGAGACCCCGGGGCTTGGGCAAAATGCCGCTAAAGAGAGCTTTTACTCGCAGTATGCGGGGCTTAAAAAGGGCGTTTCTCTGCTTAAAAACGGCGCAAAGGCGGAAAATAACGAGGTTGACGCCGTAACGGGCGCCACAATAACCTCAACCGCCGTGACCCGCGCGGTAAATGCGGCGCTTGATGATTTTGAAAAGGTAAAGGGGGCGACTGTCGGTGAAGAATAAATATTTGGGCTATTTTACAAACGGGCTTATTAAAGAAAACCCGACTTTGCGGCTGGTGCTCGGCACCTGCCCTACTTTAGCAGTCACTACCGCTGCAATAAACGGCATAGGTATGGGGCTTTCGGCAACGCTTGTGCTTGTATGCTCAAACCTTGCAATTTCGCTGCTGCGCAATATTATTCCCGATAAGGTGCGCATACCCGCGTTTATAACCATTATAGCGGGGTTTGTAAGCGTTGTTCAAATGCTTGTAAAGGCGTTTTTACCCGAAATTGATAAATCCCTCGGAATATATCTGCCGCTCATAGTTGTAAACTGCATAATTCTTGCGCGCGCCGAAATGTTCGCATCTAAAAATTCGGTGCTTCCGAGCGTGCTTGACGGTCTCGGAATGGGCGTGGGCTTTACCGCCGTTTTAACCCTTATGGGCGCAATACGCGAGCTTTTGGGCGCGGGCTCGCTTTTCTCGCTGCCGCTTACCTCCCGCTTTATAAGCCCTATGATAATATTTTTGCTGCCGCCCGGCGGATTTTTCGTTTTCGGCATGCTGGTGGCGGCTTCTAACGCGCTTGCTAAGAAAAACGGCAAAAAGCCCGTGGAGCACTTAGGGTGCGAGAGCTGCCCGTCTAAAGGCGTGTGCGGCAAAAACGGTGAAAAGGGGGCGGAAGTAAATGAATAGCGCAACCTCTATAGCGTCAATTCTTTTGGCGGCTATACTCACCAATAATATGGTGCTTTCAAAATTCCTCGGTATCTGCCCGTTTTTGGGCGTTTCCAAAAAGACCGATACCGCCCTTTCAATGAGCATTGCCGTAACGCTTGTAATGGTGGTTTCCACCGCCGTTACCTGGCCTATTTACCACTTTATACTATCGCCTGATTACACATACCTTGAAACAATAGTATTTATTCTTGTTATCGCGGCGATAGTTCAGTTTATCGAAATAGTTTTAAAGCGCTATATAAAGCCCATATACAACGCGCTCGGCATTTATTTACCCCTTATAACCACCAACTGCGCGGTTTTGGGCATTACAATGCTCAATATTACAAACGAGCTGGGCTTTGTTCAGTCGCTTGTGAACGCGCTCGGCGCGGGGCTCGGCTTTATGCTTGCAATGCTGCTTTTTTCGGGCGTGCGCGAAAGGCTTGAAACCGCAGATATACCCGAATTTTTAAAGGGTCTGCCCATAACGCTTGTTGCGGCGGCGCTTGTGTCGCTTTCCTTTTTAGGCTTTGCCGGAATAGGGGGTTGAAAAAATGGAAATACTTTTACCCGTTATAATTGTCGGCATAATAGGTCTTATTGCGGGGGTGGGATTATCTCTCGCCTCAAAGTTTATGGCGGTGCCGGTGGACGAAAAGCAGGAAAAAATACGCGAGGCTCTGCCGGGTGCTAACTGCGGCGCCTGCGGCTTTTCGGGGTGCGACGGCTACGCCGCGGCGGTAGCCGCAGGGGAGGCAACACCCGATAAATGCGCGCCGGGCGGCGCCGCTGCCGCCGCAGCATTAGCTGAAATACTGGGCGTTGAGGTTGTAAACGAGCCTAAAATCGCCTTTATAGCCTGCAAGGGCACGCGCGAAAACACCAAGCTTAAATACGCTTACAGCGGTATGCAAAGCTGCGCTGCTGCGGCGGCTCTTCAATCGGGTCCGCTTGAATGTTCGTTCGGTTGTCTCGGTTTCGGCGATTGCGCTGCGGTATGTCCCTTTGGGGCTATAACCCTTGAAAACGGCAGACCCGCCGTTTGCGGCGATATTTGCGTAGGCTGCGGCAAATGTGTTTCGGTATGTCCGAAAGCACTTATATCTGTACTTCCGAAATCGGCAGGGGTAAGGGTTGCCTGCTCAAATAAGGAAAAGGGCGCGCCCGTGGTTAAAAACTGCTCGGTTTCCTGCATAGCCTGCAAAATGTGCGAAAAGGTGTGCGAGAGCGGCGCTGTAAAGGTTATTGATAATCTTGCGGTTATAGACCGCACCCTCTGCACTGGCTGTGGCAAATGTAAAGCCGCCTGTAAGCGCGGAGTTATTATATAATGTCTACTGAATAATTGCATTAGCAAATGCAATTATATAAAATCGAGTTAAAATCTCGATTTTATGGGTCAAAACCTTTGTTTTGACCGTCAGTATCCATTGATTGTCGCCTGATTTTAAAAAGAATCAAAATGTGATTCTTTTTAAAGTGCAAGGTTTTTTCGCAAAATTGCGCAAAAACCTTGCACCTGAACAATTCAAAAGTTTATACCAACATGCTTGGTTAAGGTTCTTTTGAATTGTTCAGCAGGCATTATATAAAAGTAAAAAATGCCCCCGCAGCGGTAGCCTGTAACTCCGCTGCGGGGGTTTGGTTTATTATTACGGCGGCAACGCCGCATTTTTTTATTTTCCGCTGACAATAGCGGATTAGGGCTTTTCTTTAAGGCTTGTAATTGTTTTTAACCTTTAGCCTTGCCATAGCCCGCGCTAAGGATATTTCGTTATGGCGGTGCTCCTTAATATTTTCGGCAAGGTGTATTCTGTCAAGCGCGCGTATGCGCGATTCCTCTGCCCGCGCGCCGTCAATTTCATCAGGCCACTGGCAGCACTGCGAGAATATTACCACCTCGTCGCGCCTTACCTCCATAAAGCCCTCGGAAATAAAGGCGCTTTTCCATTCGCCGTTTGTTTTTATCTGTATTTCACCGATTTCAAGGGCTGAAACCATTGTTTGGTGTCCCTTTAAAATTCCCAGCTTTCCGCTTTCGGTCTCGCAGATTATCTGCTCCGCCTCGCCCTTAAAAAACTGCTTTTCGGGGGTTATTATTTCAAGTAAAAATCCGTCCATAATATAACTATAACCTTAAAGCGTTTTCGCTTTTTCCTTTGCCTCTTCAATATTGCCCACCATAAAGAAAGCAAGCTCGGGCAGGTCGTCCACCTCGCCGTCGACTATCTGGCGGAAGCCCTCAATCGTCTCGTCAAGCGGCACAAAGCGACCCTCTGCGCCTGTATACGCCTTTGCAACGCTCATAGGCTGCGATAAGAAGTTTTGAATTTTTCTCGCGCGGTAAACGGTAAGCCTATCCTCGGCGGATAACTCCTCCATACCCAAAATAGCGATTATATCCTTTAAATCGTCATATCTTTGCAGGCACTCCTGAACCCTGCGGGCTACGCTGTAATGCTTTTCGCCCACCGTTTCGGGCTCAAGTGCGCGGCTTGTTGACTCAAGCGGGTCAACCGCGGGGTAAATGCCCTGCTCTGCAATGCTTCTTGATAAAACGGTAGTGGCGTCAAGGTGGGTGAATATTGTGGCGGGCGCGGGGTCGGTAAGGTCGTCCGCCGGAACGTAAACCGCCTGAACAGAGGTAATAGAACCCTTATCGGTCGAGGCTATGCGCTCCTCAACCTCGCCTAATTCCTGCGCTAAGGTAGGCTGATAGCCAACCGCGCTCGGCAGTCTGCCGAGCAGGGCGCTTACCTCGTTACCCGCCTGAACAAAACGGTAGATATTATCTATAAACAAAAGCACGTCCTGATTTTTTTCGTCCCTTAAATATTCCGCCATTGTAAGCCCCGTCATGGCAACCCTCATACGGCTGCCCGAGGGCTCGTTCATCTGCCCGAACGCGAGTATTGATTTTTCAATAACGCCGCTTTTTTCCATATCGTGAATAAGCTCGTTACCCTCGCGGCTGCGTTCGCCCACGCCCGTAAACACCGAGTAGCCGCCGTGATTTACGGCGATATTGTGAATCATTTCCATTATAAGCACGGTTTTACCAACGCCCGCACCGCCGAACAGACCGATTTTACCGCCCTTGGCGTAGGGCACCAAAAGGTCAATTACCTTAATCCCCGTTTCAAGCAGCTCGGTTGCGGGCTTTTGCTTATTAAGCGGGGGAGCGCTGCGGTGTATGGGCAGGTATTTTTCCGCCTTTATTTCGCCCTTTTCGTCAATCGGTCTGCCGAGAACATCAACCACGCGGCCTATAACCTCTTTACCTACGGGCACCTCAATGCCCTTGCCGTTTGATGTTACTTTAAGGTTGCAGCGCAAGCCCTCTGTTGCTTCAAGCGCTATTGCGCGCGCAACGCCGTCGCCCAAATGCGCGGCTATTTCGGCGTGCTTTGCGTATTCCTCAACGGTAACAAGCGCATTTATAGGCGGTATTTGCCCGTTATCAAAGCGAATATCTATAACAGGTCCCGATATTTTAATTATTTTACCCGTGTATTCCATTAAGCGTCACCTATACTCCGTTATTCTGTACCTGTGTTGCCGCCGCTATTTCGGTTATCTCGTTGGTAATAACCAGCTGGCGCACGGCGTTTATCTGCTCTGTAAGCTTTGCAATCATTTTATCGGCGTTTTTGGTTGCGTTCTGCATTGCCGTCATTCTCGCGGCGTTTTCGCTCGCCGCCGCCTGCATCATAATATCGTACATCATACCGATTACATACTGCGGCACCATTCGGTCGAAAACTGTTTGCAGGTCCGGCTCGTAAATTACCTCGGCGGTGTATTTATTTTCGTATTCAACATCGTCAAAATCGCGCCGTAAAAGCGGTAAAACGCGCTTGCAAACAGGTCTTTGCACCGCAGAATTTACATATTCGGTATAAACTATATAAACCTCGCTTACAGTGCAGTCGTCATAAAGCTCGACTATTCTTTCACCCAGATCACGTGCCGAGTAAAGCGAGGGGCGCTGAGAAGCACCGTACCAGCTTTCATCGGGCTTTATTCTGCGGGATAAAAACATTTCGGTGCCCTTAAGCCCCAAGGAGTAAACCACGGTTTCCTTATACTCCCGCATTTTTTGCAGCGCTAAGGAGACAACCGCGGAATTGTAGCCGCCGCAAAGCCCCTTATCCGAGGTGATTACAAAGAACAGCGCCTTGCCGCCCTCGGTAAGCTTAATAAACGGGTCGCTTAAAGAGTTGTGCTTTGTTTTGGAAACAATATCCTTCATAGTGGCACGCAGCTTGCGCATATATGTGAGGTTATAGTCGATATTCTGCATCGATTTCCTGATACGCGAGGTGGAAAGCAGATACATTGCGTTTGATATCTGCCTTGTCTGCGTAACGGCGTGAAGATGCTGCTTTAATTCACTGATGTTTTCCATATGCAGAATTTTCCTTAAAATTAGTAAGCGCCGTTTTCATACGCTCGGCGTTTTCATCGCTTAAAGCGCCGCTTGTGTTTACCGTATCGCGCAGGGCGGAAAGTTTTTTACTAAGGCTGCCCAGCATATCCCCCGCAAACGCCTTAAGCTCTGCTTCGGGCACACCCGTAAAAATATCGTTACGGTAAGCAAACAGCAGCGCCACCTGCTCAAACAGGGTGTACGGGCGGCTTTTCGGCTGCTTTAAAAGCTCGGTAAGGGTTCTGCCTCGGTCAAGCAACTTTCTGGTTGACTCATCAACATCACTGCCGAAACGCGTAAACACCGCCATTTCGCGGTATTGCGAAAGGTCTATACGCAAAGAACCCGAAACCTTCTGCATGGCTTTACTTTGCGCCGCTCTGCCCACACGCGAAACCGAAAGACCGGTATTTACAGCCGGGCGAACGCCGCTGTGGAAAAGCTCTGTTTCAAGGTATATCTGACCGTCGGTTATGGAAATAACGTTGGTCGGAATGTATGCGGATATATTCCCGCCCATAGTCTCAATTATCGGCATTGCGGTGATGCTGCCGCCTCCGAGTTCTTCCGACAAACACGCGCTGCGCTCAAGCAAACGGCTGTGCAGGTAGAAAACATCACCCGGGTATGCCTCACGTCCGGGCGGTCTGTGCAGCAGCAGCGACATGGTACGGTAAGCCACGGCGTGCTTTGATAAATCGTCGTATATTACAAGCACGTCTTTACCCGTTTTCATAAAGCCCTCTGCCACGGCGCAGGCGGCATAAGGCGCTAAATACTGCATTGCGGGGCTGTCCGACGCGGTGGCGGCAACCACTACGCTGTATTTCATAGCCCCCGTATTTTTAAGCGTTTCTATTATCTGCGATATGTTTGACGCCTTTTGACCTATCGCGCAGTAAATGCACAAAACATCGCTGTTTTTCTGGTTTATGACCGTATCAATCGCTATTGAGGTTTTACCCGTCTGGCGGTCGCCTATAATAAGCTCGCGCTGACCCCTGCCTATCGGAATCATACTGTCAATAGCCAGTATTCCCGTTTCAAGGGGTTTATCCACCGGGCGGCGCTGCATAATTGTAGGCGCGGTTCTCTCGCACGGCAGGTATTCCTTTGCAATAAGCGGCTCACCGTCAAGCGGTCTGCCTATGGGGTCTATAACCCTGCCTATAAGAGACTGACCCACGGGCACTTCGGCCACAACGCCCGTGCCCTTAACGGTGCTGCCAACGCTTACGGAATCGGAATTATCCATAAGCACGGCGCCCACGCCGTCCTCTTCAAGGTCAAGCGCCATACCGTAAACTCCGCCCTCAAATTCGAGCAGCTCGCCGTAAAGGCGGTCGGGCAAGCCCTTTACTCTTACAACGCCGTCGCCCACGCTTGAAACTTTACCGCAGCGGTAGACTATCGGCGCGGTGTGAAAATCGGCTATTCTTTTTTTAAGAACGCTGCCTATATCTTCGTTTTTAATTTCCGGCACAGTTTCTCCCGCCTTTATCCGTCAATTTTTTTCTGCATTTCCTTAAGCTGTGAAGAAATGCTCAAATCGTAAATTTCACCGTCCGCGTCGGCGATAAAGCCGCCGATAATGCCGTTATCGGTAACTCTTTCAAACTTTACGTCATCGCCCAATTTCTCGCGGAAACCGCGGCATATGCGGGCATAGGTTGCGTCCGACATATTCTCCGCGGCGGTTATAACTACCGTTTTCATACTTTTTCTTCCTTTTCCCCGTATTTCGAGAAAAACTCATCGGCAATCGCCATATTATCGGCGTCGGTAACCTCGCGCGAAAGAATTTTCTTTGAAATATCAAAGGCTATATCGGTAACGTCTGCCCGAAGTCCCGCAAGGCGCTCGTTATACTCGCGCTCGGCGTCCTTTCTTGCCTTTTCGGTAATGTCAGTCGCCTTTTTATCGGCGTCAGCCGTAATTTCGGCGGCTCTTTTCTGTGCGGAAAGCTCCGCCTCGCCCATAATTTTATCGCTTTCCTGCTTGCTTTGCTTTAAAGCGTCCTCATACTGCGCCTTTAAAGCGTCAGCCTCGGCATTTTTGTTCTCGGCGTTTTTAAGGCTTTCGTCTATTCTCGCCTTGCGCGCGTCAAGAAACTTTTTAACCGGCTTGTATGCAAGCGACTTAACAATTACAAACAGAACGATTATATTGATTATATTTATTATCAGATCTCTGACGGCATCTGATATTTGCAAACCGAACATGATGATTCTCCGTTCAAATTATACTTTTGCAGCCAAAATAAGCGCCACAACGAACGCGTAAATTGCCGTTGATTCCGCCAGTGCGCAGCCCAAAAGAAGTATCGCGTTTATTTTACCCGAAGCCTCGGGCTGACGAGCCACAGACTCAACCGCCTTGCCTGTTGCAATGCCCATGCCGAGACCTGCGCCCACTGCCGTTAAAATTGCCAAACCTGCACCAATTGCTACCATTTTTAAATTCCTCCTGTTACTCAATTGCTTCGTTTATAAACGTAAGCGAAAGTATTATGAAAATATATGTTTGTATAAGCGGGTGGAAAAGGTTGAAATAAAGCCCCGCCACCGCCGGAATACCCGACGCATAGCCGCCTAAAACCGATTTTAAAAGGTCCATTACTATCATTCCGCCGAGCATATTACCGAAAAGTCGGCAGGCAAGCGAAATAGGAACCGCAACGTCGCTCAATATCTTCATGGGCAGTATTACGGGCGTAGGGCTTGAAAGATATTTTATTCTTCCGCCGAACCCCTTTTTCTTAACGCCGTAGAAGTTAATAAGCGCAAAGGTTATAAGACCCATTGAAAGGGTTATTAAAAGATCGGATGTGGGCGGTCGGCAGCCGAAAAGCTCGGACGCCGCCGAGAAGACCATAAACACCGCAAGTGAGAACATATAGGGCGCTAATTTCTCTGAATAATCGCCCACGGCGCCTTTGGTGAAGCTTTCCATTGCCTCAACCGCAAGCTCCATTATGTTCTGAAAGGCGTTTTTCGGTCTGTCCTTATCAAAGCGCGGGAACAGTATAAACCTGAAAATAAGGCAGAAAACAAGCACTATAAGCATTATTATCCAGGTAAGCACCGTAGTTTGCGCAAACGAAACGCCGAAAAGCGTTACCCGCTCGCTGAACATTTCAAACTCCACATTCATGCCCGCTTTACCGCTTGAAACCGATGTTACCGCCGTGCCTATAAAGAACCACGCGGCTATAACGGCAAGCGCCAAAAGCAGAACCGAGCGTTTTTTCAGCTCCTTTGTTTCCCCGTGGTGCTTAATATAGGAATGAACGGCGCAGTAGCCTATAAATCCCAGTAAAAAAAGCACGGCGGAAAACGCAAATTCAGTTATTGTTATTGCTTTCGTTTTTATCATCCCCCGATTTTACCCTTTGGGTACGCACAGTGTAATATATAAACCAACCGACTACCGCCAGCGGCAGACCCGCCGCATAGCCGATAAGGCAGGCATAAAGTAGCTTCGGAAATACAAACACAAGCAATGCGGACGCTGCACCGTAAAGAAAAAGCTTTATAAGCACAAGTGTAACCGCTTTGGTGTAATTTCCCGAAGTGAAAGAGGAAAGCGCGCTTTTTAACATCAGCGCCTCCGCTATTCCGAATACAAACGCAATCAAACCGCCGACCGTAAAGCATACCCCCTCACAATTATTGTACTATTTTATTACTTATATCCAATAATGTCAAGTCTATTTTTACACAAATATCAACTCAAGCTTTTGAATTATCTGTTATTTTTTTTACAACATTATAAATCGTATGATTTTCGGGATATAATAACTAAAAAAGGAGGGTTAAAAATGCAAAACGGAACAATGACATTTATGAAAGGTCTCGGAGCCGGAATGGTAGCCGGCGCTGCAGCGCTTGCCGTGGGTAAGGTAATGCTTAACGATAATAAAAACATTACCAAAGGCTCGGCAAAGCTCGTAAAAGCCGTGGGCGATTTTGTTGACGGCGTGCAGACTATGTTTCATTAAATTTAATAGGTGCGGCGGCACTGTCGCCGCATTTATTTACATATCTTTCTCCGGCACAAACATCATACAAAAGCTTATAAAAAGCAGCGCGCAGCAAAGCCATATTGCCTTATATCCCGCCGCGCGGGTCAGCACGCTGCCGAGCCCTGCGCCTATGCCGAAAACAAATATAACGCCGAAATAGGTTATTGCTTTTTTAAGTATTTCTTTATCCCGCACACGGAAGTATGCGCAAAGCGCCTCTGTGCCCGCGCGCATATTGCCTATGCACATGGTGCTGGCGTAGGCGTGACCCCGCACCTTATGAAAGGTTTGCACCTGCAAAGCGCAGACGAACGAAACAAACGCGTTTGCAAGCGGCTCAACTTTTGCGGGCAGAAAGCCCACCGAAAAAAGCAAAAGTATTTCAAGCAGCAGTATTATCTGCCGCCAGTGCAGCTTTTCATAGCATTTCAGCTTTATATGAATGAACTCGGCAACCGCCGTGCCCACCAAAAAGGAAAGCACCGGAACGAGATATTTTAAAACCGTTTGCCACTCGCGCCCGTAAAGCGCCGTGCTTAAAAGCACAATGTTTCCCGTTTGGGCGTTTGCGAAAACCTCCCCGCGGCAGGTGTAGGTATATGCGTCCTGAAATCCGCCCGACAAAATTATAAACACCGCCGCTCTGAAACTGTCGGACATCTGCCCCCTAAAGGGCTTACCGCTTTTCATGGTGCTTCCTCTTTTCGGGAATACTGAAAACAAAAAGCATATAAGAAAGCATAAACCCGAGCGCCGAAAGTGTCATTACGGCGTAACCGCCGCCAGCAATGCACTTAGACAAAATACCGAGCAAAAAGCCTAAGCTGAATGTAAGCGCCACAAGCCGCGTGCCGCCGTTTGCCGCCCTGCCATTTGCCGAGTAAATAACCAGGAAAAGCAGTGCAATATCAAATACCGCCGTCATAACCGTTTCAAGTAATTCCGCCATTTTAAGTTCTCTCCTTCATAAGCTTTTCTATTGCCGCAAGCTTTGTGCAAAGGCACAAAACCTTTATTGCCTGCGTTATTTCTTCAACCGTCGCAAATGACGGCGCAAGGCGAATATTTTTATCCTCGGGGTCGTAGCCGTACGGAAAGGACGCCCCCGCAGGCGTAAATTTCACTCCGTATTCTCCGCACATTTCAACAACTTTTTTTGCGCACCCCGGCAGCGTATTAAAGGAAAGGAAATAACCGCCGCGCGGCGTAGTCCAGTCGGCAATGCCGACGCCGCCGAGCTCCTCTTTCAAGGTTTTATACACTGCCTCAAATTTAGGCTTTAATATTTCGGCGTGTTTTTTCATATGCGCCCGCAGTCCCGCGCTGTTTTTGAAAAACCGTGCGTGCCGCAACTGATTGAGCTTATCGGGTCCTATGGTGGAAAACTTCAAAAAGGATTTTATATCAATTAAATTTGTAGGACTTGCGGCAAGTGCGGAAATGCCCGCGCCCGGGAATGTAATTTTACTTGTGGAGCAAAATTCATAAACCAAATCGGCGTTCCCCGCTTTTTCACACTCGCTTATTATATCGGGTATTTCGGCGTTTTCTCCGTCAAAGGCGTGTATGCAGTACGCGTTATCCCAAAAAATACGGAAATCTTCCGCCGCGGGCTTCAGCGCGGCAAATCTTCGCACCGTTTCGGGGCTGAAAACAATTCCCGTCGGGTTCTGGTATTTCGGAACACACCATATGCCCTTTACGGTTTCGTCCTTTATAAGCTCTTCAACCTCGTCCATATCGGGTCCGCTTTCGGTCATACCGACAGGTATCAATTCAAACCCGAAGTGCTCGGTTATTGCAAAGTGGCGGTCATACCCCGGGGCGGGACATAAAAATTTGCGGTTCTTTATTTCCTGCCACGGTTTCGCGCCGCATATTCCGTCGGTCATGCCGTGGCTTACAAGTTCGTACATCATTGTAAGGCTGCTGTTTCCGCCCACTATTGTGTTTACCGAGTGCGTGCCCATCATATGGCTTAAAAGCCTTTTTGCCTCTTCTATGCCGTCAAGCCCGCCGTAGTTGCGACAGTCCTGACCGCTTTCGCTGTCTAAAATGCTGCGGTGATCCAAAACATCCAGCATATTAAGCGAAAGCGCAAGCTGTTCCGCCGAGGGCTTTCCGCGGGAAAGATCAAGCGAAAGCCCGCTTTTTGCATATTTTGCAAGCTCAGCCGCGCATTTATCCCTTTCGCACATAAGCGTATACATATCCGCATTTTTATAGTCCATATAACCGCCCCTTGACTTTTGTTGACTGCTATATTATAATCATTTTATCCACATATGTAAAATATATAATAGATATGATTATAATATCATTTTGATATTGCGGAGCGTGCAAAAAATGTATATAAGCTATGATTATTACCGTGTGTTTTATTATGTTGCGAAATACGGCAATATAACCCAGGCGGCAAAGCTGATGCTTAACAGCCAGCCTAATTTGACCCGAACAATTAAAAACCTTGAAGCAGAGCTTGGCTGCGCGCTCTTTTCCCGCAGCAACCAGGGAATGAAGCTGACCCCCGAGGGCAAAAGGCTTTATGAGCATATTAAAATAGCGTATGAGCATATAGAAATGGGCGAGGCGGAAATTACCGACAGCCGCTCGCTGCGCTCGGGCAGCGTATATGTTGCGGCAAGCGAGGTGGCGCTGCGCTGCCTGCTTTTGCCCGTGCTTAAAAAATACAGGCTGCGCTACCCGGGCATACATATAAGAATAAGCAACCACTCAACCCCGCAGGCAATAGCCGCCTTAAAGGGCGGAACGGCGGATATTGCCGTTGTTACCACTCCCACCGTCCGCTCCGCGTCATTAACCGAAAGGGTCATACGCCCCGTAAACGAGGTGGCGGTGTGCTCGCCGTACTTTTCAAGCCTTGCAAACAGGCAGATCTCCCTTTCGGAGCTGACGAATTTCCCACTTATCTCACTCGGTGAGGATACAAAGTCCTTTGAGTTTTACTCGGGGTTCTTTTCTTCCCACGGGCTTGCGTATCGCCCCGATATTGAGGCGTTCACTGCCGACCAGATATTGCCTATGGTGGCGGCGGATCTCGGCGTGGGGTTTGTTCCCGAGGAATTTTTGCAAAGCGAAGATGTAAATATAATTGATTTAAAGGAAAAAATTCCCGAGCGAAATATTGTTTTAATAAAGCGCAAGGAGCAGCCCTTAAGCGTTGCCGCAAAGGAGCTTGAGCGGCTGATTGAGGAGCATACAATCTAAACGGCAGCAGTCATAAAAATTTGAAACAGCTTTAAAAAGAAACAGGCGGGCTGGTCCAAAAAGGTCAGCCCGCCTGTTTTCGGAGTTATTTCAATGTAACAACCCCGGGTTAAAAGATTCTTACTTCATGCTGTTTTCGTAAGATTCGATCATCTTTTTAACCATCTGTCCGCCGATAGAACCGGCCTGCTTAGAGGTAAGGTCACCGTTGTAACCCTGCTTTAAGTTAACGCCAACCTCGTTGGCAGCCTCCATCTTAAAACGGTTGAGGGCTTCTTTAGCCTCAGGTACTACGCTTTTGTTAGCCATGGTTTTTTTCTCTCCTAATTTTTTTCTTTGCGTTTGCAGTAATATTTTGTGTAAGGGCATAAATATTATTATAGGTAAATTTTGATTTATATTTTTAATAAAAATGGTTTTTAAGGAGAAAAATGTAAAAAACAATATATTTTGCCTGAACTAATCGGGAATGTGTTTTTCAAAGGTGAATTTTGAAATTCTTATATGCTTTCGGTCAACTGTGTAAGACATATAAATATTACCCTCGGTATCATACTGCACAAACGGATAAAAACAGCTTCCCTTCATATCCGCCTGCAAAACTACCTCGCTTTTCTCAATATCCGTTTATCTCAAACAGGTCTTCGGCTTTGTAATAAAGCGCGTAAAACGCGTCGTCACTTACAGAGCTGTTTTTGTTTGCGGTAAGCTTTGCTATGTATGGCACAGCCGAATCGGAAAGATAACCTAAATATTCCACGTCAAGCTCTTTCAAAATGCCGCTTTTGTATGCGTTTACATTGTAGCTTGCAACCGTGCGGTCAACATCGCAAAAACCGGTAATTAGACCGATTACGGCAAAGCAGCAAATTGCGCATTTTGCGGCGGGAAATCTTTTTATATACATAAACAGTATCATTATAATAAAAAGCAGGGCAATTGCAGCCATAAAAATGCTTGTGAGCAGGCGCAGCCGCGTAAGACCGTAATAGCCTATATATAAAAATATATTGAAATTTGATAACAAATTAAAATTGTTCAAATAAGTATTGCTGAAAATTTCTTTTTTGCGTAAAAACCTTTGCGTTTTGGAAAAATTTATATTATAATGATATACCGAGGATAATATAGGGAGGGAGCGAACGAATGAGGACGAATTTTACGGTATCGCTTGCGAAGATAATTTCGGAATTTTCGCTGGAAACGCTTAATATGCCGGCTAACCCCGAAAAAATACAAATATCCACCACCGAGGTAAACCGCCCGGGCTTGCATATGGCGGGGTATTTTGAGTTTTTCGATGAAAAGCGAATACAGATAATAGGCAAAAGCGAGGAAAGCTTTTTACTGCGGTTCACCCCCGAAAAGGCGGAAAAAAGGCTGAGAGAATTTTTCTCTCACAAGCCTGTGGCGGTGGTTATATGCCGCAATATGCAGGTGGACGAGGTATACGCGAAAACCGCCGCGGAATACGGCGTGCCGCTTTTGCGCACGGCAGAGACTACATCTGACTTTACCTCTGCCTTGATAGCCTTTTTAAACTTAAACTTGGCGCCGCGGGTTACGCGCCACGGCGTTTTGGTGGAGGTTTACGGCGAGGGAATACTGTTGCTGGGCGAGAGCGGAGTAGGTAAAAGCGAGACCGCAATTGAGCTTATAAAGCGCGGTCACCGCCTTATAGCGGACGACGCGGTGGAAATACGCCGTGTATCAAATAAATCGCTTGTGGGCACTGCGCCAGATAATATAAGGCATTTTATTGAGCTGCGCGGAATAGGTATTATTAACGCGAGCCGAATTTTCGGCGCGGGCGCGGTTAAGATCACCGAGAAGATAGACCTTATAATAAACCTTGAAATATGGGATGTAAACAAGGTTTATGACCGTATGGGGCTTGATAATCAGACGACGGAAATCTTGGGGCTTGATATACCGTCGCTCACCATTCCGGTAAAGCCCGGGCGTAACTTAGCGGTTATAATTGAGGTTGCCGCAATGAACAGCAGGCAGAAAAAGCTCGGCTACAACGCGGCGCAGGATCTTCTCAAACGTCTCGGTATGACCGACGAGCCAGAGGACGTAAGCACAAACGAAACGGTTAATCCGTTCTGATAATTTTTAAAACAGGAGTGTAAAGTAAGAATGTACAAATTGGGAATTGACCTTGGAGGAACGAATATTGTTGCGGGAGTTGTAGACGATAATTATAAGATAGTCGCAACCGCGCAGGTTAAAACAAACTGCCCCCGTCCGGCAGAGGAAATTGTGTCGGATATGGCTGAGGTTGCAAAGCAGGCGGTTGAAAACGCGGGCTTAAAGCTTTCGGACATTGAGGCTATGGGCGTGGGAACACCCGGAGCCATAGACCCGGTGCGCGGCGTGGTATGCTATGCTAACAACCTTGATTTTTACGACGTGCCCATGGCGGCTATGCTGAAAGAAAAACTGGGCGTTGATTTTTACATTGAAAACGACGCTAACGCCGCGGCATACGGCGAGTATATTGCGGGTGCGGGCAAAGGCTCGAATGATTTTATAGCTATTACTTTGGGTACGGGAGTCGGAGGCGGCGTTATAATTGACGGTAAGATCTATTCCGGCTCAAACTATGCGGGAGCGGAGCTTGGCCATGTGGTTATAAATATGGACGGTGAAATTTGTACCTGCGGCAGACAGGGCTGCTGGGAAGCATATGCCTCTGCTACGGCGCTTATCCGCCAGACAAAGCAGGCTATGATAAGATACCCGAAATCAAAAATGTGGGAAATATGCGGCGGAGATATAAGCAAGGTAAGCGGCAGGACCGCGTTTGACGCCATGCGCGCGGGCGACGATACCGCAAAGCGCGTGGTTGACAGATATATTGAATATGTTGCAATAGGTATTTCCAATAATATAAATATTTTCCAGCCGGACGTTCTGTGCGTGGGCGGCGGCATTTCAAAAGAGGGCAGTACCCTTATAGACCCGATTGTGGCTTATGTTGAAGGTGAAAACTACGCCCGCCACATTGCGAAGAAAACGCAGATAAAGGCGGCGGCTCTCGGAAACGACGCGGGAATTATAGGCGCGGCGTATCTTTGCGACCTTTATAAATAATTAAATTTTGGGAGTGGCTTTATGAGCGCAGAAGCATTGGCGAATTTTCTTGAAAGCGAAAATATCGAATACAGGCAAAATGAGCCTATGCGGGCGCACACTACCTTTAAAATCGGGGGAGAGGCGGATATTTTTATAATTCCCGCCTCTCCCGCCGCGCTTATTTCAGCCGTTAAAAAATGCACCGAGCTTGAAATTCCGTATTTCATTTTGGGCAACGGCAGCAACCTTTTGGTGTCCGACGGCGGAATAGAGGGCGCGGTTATAAGCCTTGCGGGAATAAACGGTATTTCATCTGACGGTGAAAAAATCACCTGCGGCGCGGGGGCTATGCTTTCATCGGTCTGCCTGAAAGCCCTGTCATTATCACTTACGGGGCTTGAATTTGCCTACGGAATACCCGGAACGGCGGGCGGCGCGCTTTATATGAACGCGGGCGCTTACGGCGGGCAAATGGCGGATGTAATCGAAAGCGCCGAGAGCCTGACCGCCTCGGGAGAAATAAAAACCCTTAAAAAGGAAGATATGCGGCTCGGCTACCGCAGCAGCGTATTTAAAAAGGGCGGGCTTATAATAATTTCCCTGACCCTTGCCTTAAAGAAGGGCGATAAGGCGGAAATTAAGGCTGAAATGGACGAATTGCTTAACCGCCGCAAGCAAAAGCAGCCGCTTGAATACCCCAGCGCGGGCAGCACCTTTAAGCGGCCCGAGGGGTATTTTGCAGGCGCGCTTATTGAGAAAAACGGCTTAAAGGGCTTATCCGTCGGCGGCGCGCAGGTAAGCGAAAAGCACGCGGGGTTTGTTATTAACCGCGGGGGCGCAACGGCTGCCGATGTAAAGGCGCTTATAGGGAAAATACAAAAAACGGTTTTTGAAAACGACGGAGTAATGCTGGAGCCCGAGGTTATTTTTACGGGGCGGAACGGAGACTGAAAAAATGGAATTGTTAATAGTAACGGGAATGTCGGGCGCGGGAAAATCGCAGGCGGCAAACGCGCTTGAGGATATAGGTTTTTACTGCGTTGATAACATTCCGCCGGCAATAATACCCTCGTTTGTGGAGCTTTCGGCGCGCAGCGGCGATCTGCTTAATAAAATGGCTATAGTGACCGATATGCGCGGCGGCGTGCTTTTTTCGGAGATTGACGGGGTTCTCGGCAACCTTAAAAAGAATAATATTGAGTATAAAATACTGTTTCTGGACGCGGCTGACGACGTGCTTATACGCCGCTATAAGGAAAACAGGCGCAAGCACCCGCTGGCGGACGGCAACGATATGTCGGTAGCTGCGGCAATTGCGAAAGAGCGGGAAATGCTTAAAAAAATCCGCTTTTCGGCGGATTACGTGGTGGATACAAGCCGCATTTCAATAGCGCAGCTAAAGGTTCAGCTTTCAAATATTTTCTTCGGCAGCGTTAGCAACGTTTTAAAAATTCAGTGCAAGTCCTTCGGGTTTAAATACGGCTCGGACACAGAGGCGGATTTAGTGGTGGATGTAAGATGCCTGCCCAACCCGTTTTATGTTGAGGAATTAAAGGAAAAAACCGGGCTTGATAAGGAAGTGCGCGATTACGTTATGGCAAGCGAGGACAGCAAAAAGTTCCTTGACCGCCTTTTGGCGTTTATAGATTGCGCCGTACCTATGTATGCAAAGGAGGGTAAAAGTCAGCTTGTAATATCCATAGGCTGCACGGGCGGAAAGCATCGCTCGGTCACCTTTGCGGAGTTGATAGGCGAGCATTTGCGCAACGAAAATTACAACTGCTCCATAAATCACAGGGATATTTACAAGCACTGACGGGCTTTATGTCCTTTTGCAGTGAGATTAAAAACGAGCTGATTTCGCTCAAAACACATTCCTGCTGCCGCTTACCGCTTGTTTACGGCTTTATGCTTTTCAGCCGCGCGTTTTCTTTAAAGCGCATTTCAATGCAAACGGGCAACGAATGTGTGGCAAAAGCGTATGCGGAGCTTATAAAAAGCACATTCGGCGCTGCGGCGGAAATAACCTGCGGCGGCACAAAACGCCCGACCTATAAAGCCGAGGTTACATCCGATACGGACAGGCTTAAAATTTTGGCGGCGTTTGATTTCGGAATAAATGAAAATTTAATAGACCGCGGTTTACTTGCCCGCGACTGCTGCCGCCAGAGCTTTATAAGGGGGGCTTTTTTGGCATGCGGCAATATTAACGACCCTGAAAAGGAATACCGCGCGGAGTTTGCGGTTAAAAACGAAAAATTAGCGGATGAATTTTTACTTTTGTTAGCCGAATTTGATATTCATATGAAAAAAACCGCGCGCGGCACCGCATTTGTGCTTTATACAAAGGAAAGCGGAAGTATAGAAGATTTACTGACTATCATGGGGCTGCCGCACCGAACGCTTGATATTATGGATACCAAAATAATTAAAAGCATTAAAAATGCGAGCAACCGCCGCAGCAATTGCGACAGCGGCAATATTTCAAAAACGGTTGAGGCGTCTGTCAGGCAGCGCGCGGCAATAGAATATCTTGAAAAGGCGGGGCTGCTTGAAAGCCTGCCGCCCGAGCTTGTAAGCGCGGCAAGGCTGCGGCGGGATAACCCCGATTTGACGCTTAAAGAATTATGTAAACTATCCGACGAGCCGCTGACCGTTTCGGGGCTTAACCACAGGCTGCAAAAAATCACCCGAATTTATATGGAAACAAAGGCGCACAGGGGGTAGAAGCATATGGATTTCGCTCATTTGCACGTGCACACCGAGTACAGCCTGCTTGACGGCTGCTGCCGCATAAAGGCGCTTATAGACCGCGCGGCGGCGCTCGGGCAGAAAAGCCTTGCAATAACCGACCACGGCGTGATGTACGGCGTTATTGATTTTTATAAATACTCCGTTTCAAAGGGAATAAACCCCATAATAGGCTGCGAGGTATATGTTGCGCCGCGCAGCCGCTTTGAAAAGGTAAAGGGAGTGGACTCACGCTACACTCACCTTGTGCTTTTATGCCGAAATAACGAGGGCTACCGCAATCTTATAAAGCTGGTTTCCGCCGGATTTATAGAGGGTTTTTACTCAAAACCGAGAATAGATAAGGAGCTGCTTGAAAAATACAGCGGCGGACTTATTGCCCTTTCCGCCTGCCTTGCGGGGGAAATTCCGCGGCTTTTAAGCTCGGGCGAATACGAAAAGGCAAAGGAAACGGCGCTTTGGTTTGATTCGCTTTTCGGCAGGGGTAACTATTATTTGGAGCTTCAGGATCACGGCATTGAGGAGCAGCGGAGAATAAACCCGCAGCTTGTAAGAATTTCGCGGGAAACGGGAATACCGCTTGCAGCTACAAACGACGTGCATTATATTAAAAAAGAGGACGCGCACCTGCACAAGGTGCTGCTTTGCATACAAACGGGCACTAAAATAAACGAAGAAAACCCGATTGAATTTAAAACGAACGAATTTTATTTAAAATCCGCCGAGGAAATGGCATCACTTTTCCCCGAAGCGCCCGAGGCTATTGAAAACACGGTGAAAATAGCCGAAAAATGCCGCGTTACGTTTGAATTCGGCAAAATAAAGCTGCCGCGGTTTGATATAGGCGACAGGGATCATTTTGAATATTTCCGCAATAAATGCCTTGAAGGCTTGCGCCGAATTTACGGCGAAAACCCGAAAAAGGAGGTTACCGACCGCCTTGACTATGAGCTGGGCGTTATAAACCGAATGGGATATGTTGACTATTATTTGATAGTAGCCGATTTTGTGAATTACGCTAAAAGCCACAATATACCCGTAGGCCCGGGTCGTGGCTCGGGCGCGGCGAGCCTTGCGGCTTACTGCATTGGAATAACGGGAATAGACCCCCTGAAATACGACCTTTATTTTGAGCGGTTTTTAAACCCCGAGCGCGTTTCAATGCCCGATTTTGATATTGACTTTTGCTATGTGAACCGCCAAAGGGTAATAGATTACGTTATAGAAAAATACGGGTCGGACAGGGTCTCGCAAATAGTCACCTTCGGCACTATGGCGGCGCGCGGCGCTGTGCGGGATGTCGGCAGGGCGCTTGACGTGCCGTATGCCGTGTGCGATAAAATTGCAAAGCTTATTCCGCAATCGCTTAATATGACTATTGAGCGGGCGCTTTCAAGCTCACCGGAGCTTAAAACGCTTTATGATAACGATAATCAGGTGCACGAGCTGATAGACACGGCAATAAAGCTTGAGGGTATGCCGCGGCACGCCTCTACCCATGCGGCGGGGGTGGTAATATCCGATAAGCCGATAGCCGAGTATGTCCCCCTTGCCGTAAACGACGAGGCGGTGGTGACCCAGTACACAATGACGGCGCTTGACGAGCTGGGGCTTTTGAAAATGGACTTCTTGGGGCTGCGCAACCTGACCGTTATTGCCGATACGGAAAAATATATAAGAAAAAAGCAGCCCGGTTTTGATATTGAAAAAATACCGCTTGATGATAAGGAAACCTATAAAATGATGGGCGCGGGGCTGACCGACGGCGTTTTTCAGTTTGAATCCGAAGGTATGAAAAACGTGCTGCGGCAGTTCGGTCCCGAAAGCATTGAGGACCTGACCGCAATACTTTCGCTCTACCGCCCGGGACCTATGGACTCAATACCGAAATATATTCACAACCGCCACCACCCCGAGGATGTGACCTACCCCACGCCGCTGTTAAAACCGATACTTTCGGTCACCTACGGGTGCATTGTGTACCAGGAGCAGGTAATGCAGGTCTTCCGCACGCTTGCGGGCTATACCCTTGGCAGGGCAGACATTGTGCGCCGCGCAATGGCAAAGAAAAAGCATGACGTTATGGAGCGGGAGCGGCAGTTCTTTATTCACGGTGAAAAGGATGAAAACGGCAATATTTTATGTAAAGGCGCGGTTGCAAACGGGGTAGACGAGCAAACGGCAAACAAGATTTTTGACGATATGCAGAGCTTCAGCTCTTACGCTTTTAACAAGGCGCACGCGGCGGCATATTCCTTTGTGGCTTACAGAACGGCTTACCTTAAATGCCACTACCCGGCGGAATATTTTTCAAGCCTTATGACAAGTATGATGGACAGCCCCGCAAAGGTTGCGCTTTATACCGCCGACTGCCGCAAAAACGGAATACGGGTGCTGCCGCCCTCAGTCAATTCATCGGGCGCGGGCTTTACACCCGACGGAAACGCCATACGCTTTGGGCTTTTGGCGGTTAAAAACCTCGGCACGGGGGTTATAAACAGGCTTATAGCCGAGCGCGAGGAAAACGGCGCGTATACTTCAATGTACGATTTTTGCCTGCGCAATTACTCACGCGAATTTAACAGAAAAGCACTTGAGGGGCTTATTAAAAGCGGCGCTATGGACGGACTTGAGGATAACCGGCGGCAAATGCTTTATAATATAGACGGGGTGCTTGCCGCAGCGGAGGATGAAAAAAAGTACTCCGCAAAGGGGCAGCTGAACCTTTTCGGTGAAATGGGAACGGACGTTTCCTTTAAGCCGATAAAGGCGGAGGAAATGCCGCGGGAGACACTTTTGGCACTTGAAAAGGAGGCTACCGGGCTGTACCTTTCGGGGCACCCGATGGAGGAATACACCGCGTTTACCGAAAAATCGGGCTTTGCGCGCGCGGCGGACATTGCGGCGCACTGCTACCCCGATTCAAAGCGGCTGACATTGGCTGGCATAGTGGACGGGCTTAAAGCGCGGCAGCTTAAAAACAACAGCATTATGGCTACCGCTTTTCTTGAGGATATGAGCGGGTCGGTAGGGCTTACAATTTTCGCCGCGGCATATACGCAGTTCCGCAATCTTTTAATTTCGGGCGAGCCGGTAACGGTGAGCGGCAGAGTATCCGAGCGGGAGGACAGAGACCCCGAGCTTGTGGTGGAGCGGGTGGAAAAAATACCCGAGACCGCAAGGGGCAGAGCGGCTAAAAAATATAAAAGCGGGCTTTATTTAAAGGTGAAGTCGCAGTCGGGCAGAGAATTTGAAGAGGTAAAGCGGCAGCTTTCATTGCACAGCGGCAGCACCGACGTTATAATTCTTTGCGCCGATACGGGTAAAAAGCTCGCAGTACCGCCGAGTTTGCGCATAACGCCCTCGGAAACGCTTTTTAACGCCCTTAAAAGCCTGCTCGGGGCGGAAAATGTTAAATTTATTAAATAAACGTAAATAAAAGAAAAATACTGTTGAAAAAAATTTTTGAATGTGTTAAACTCTAATTTGAAGATGTATATGGAGATGGTAAAGATGAAAACAATAGGTGTGCTTACAAGCGGCGGAGACGCGCCGGGAATGAATGCAGCCGTTCGCGCGGTTGTGAGAACAGCAATAGCAAGGGGTATGACCGTTAAGGGCATACGCCGCGGATATAACGGACTTATTGAGGGAGATATTATTGATTTGGACGTTCGCTCGGTATCGGATATAATCCACCGCGGCGGAACGGTGCTTTACACCGCAAGAAGCCCGCGCTTTAAAACCGAAGAAGGCATGCAGGAGGCAATTGCAAACTGCAAAAAGCACGGCATTGAGGGTATAGTTGTAATAGGCGGCGACGGTTCTTACCGCGGCGCGCGCGATTTATCACTGCGAGGAATACCCTGCGTAGGCGTTCCGGGAACTATTGATAACGATATTTCCTCAACCGAATACACCATAGGCTTTGATACGGCTATGAATACCGCCATGGAAATGGTGGATAAAATAAGAGACACCGCCCAATCGCACGACCGCTGCTCGGTTGTTGAGGTTATGGGCAGGCGCGCGGGCTACCTTGCGCTGCAAAGCGGCATTGCCGTGGGCGCTACCGCTATTTTGGTGCCCGAGGTTGAACATTCGATAGACGACGTTATAGCAAAAATAAGAGAGACTCAGAAAACCGGCAAAAAGCACTTTATAGTGGTTGTGGCCGAGGGCGTGGGCGGCGTTGAGCAGATAGCCCAAAAAATTGAGGAAATAACCGGAATAGAGTCAAGAGCTACCGTGTTGGGTCACGTTCAGCGCGGCGGCAACCCGACCGTTCGCGACCGCGTTGTTGCAACCCAGATGGGCTTTGCCGCGGTAGAGCTTTTAAGAGAGGGCAAGGGCAACCGAGTTATAGGTATGCAGAAGGGCGAGATTGTGGATTTCGATATTTACGAGGCGCTCAATATGAAAAAGCCGTTTGATGACGATATGTACGAAATCGCGCATATTACTTCTATCTGATTTTACTGCCCGGGGAACTCTTGGTTCTTCGGGCTGAATTTTATTTTATCGGAGGTTTAAAGGTGAGCGGAGAAAGGGTAATGGTAGGAATGAGCGGGGGAGTAGACTCCTCTGTTTGCGCTGCGCTGCTGAAAGAGGCGGGCTATAATGTCTCGGGGGTCACCCTGCGCCTTTATGACGGCGAGGATTACAACGCCGGGCTTACCAAAACCTGCTGTTCGCTATCGGACGTGGAAGACGCGCGCGCGGTTTGCGTGCGGCTGGGTATTCCGCACTATGCCTTTAATTTTAAGGAGAGCTTTGAAAAGGAGGTCATATCCGATTTTATAAACGAATATATAAACGGCAGAACCCCCAACCCCTGCATTGAGTGCAACCGCAAAATTAAGTTTGATAAAATGCTGCGCCGCGCCGAAACGCTGGGGTACGATAAAATCGCCACGGGGCATTACGCGCGCGTTAAAAAGGCGGAAAACGGCAGATATTTGCTTTGCCGCCCGACGGATATAAATAAAGATCAGACCTATGTGCTTTATTCCATGACGCAGGAGGAGCTTTCAAAAACTCTGTTCCCCTTAGGCGACCTTACAAAGCCGCAGGTGCGTGAAATAGCCGAAAAGCACGGTTTTGTAAACGCGACAAAGCCCGACAGCCAGGATATTTGCTTTGTGCCCGACGGTGATTATGCAGGCTTTATTGAGCGGGCTACGGGTAAAACTGCCGCTGCGGGGGATTTCACCGACGAAAACGGAAATCGCCTCGGTGAGCACAAGGGAATAATAAGGTATACAATAGGTCAGCGCAAGGGGCTTGGCATTGCGCTCGGTAAGCCCCGCTTTGTAATTGAAAAAAACGCCGAAAACAACACGGTGATTTTAGGCGATGAGGAACGGCTTTTCTGCCGAAAGGTACTGGTTGACAGGCTTAATTTTATCCCGTTTGATACGCTTGAAAACGAGATGCGGGTAACCGCAAAGCTGCGCTACCGCCACTTGGCGCAGCCCGCCGTTATAAAGCCGGACGGCGATAACGTTATAATAGAATTTGACGAACCGCAGCGCGCGCCCAGCCCCGGGCAGGCGGCAGTGTTTTACGACGGCGACGCGGTAGTGGGCGGCGGCACAATAGTGAAAGGGTGGAACTGATGAACGCTGTTATTGAAAAAACAATGAAAAACCTTGAACGCAACAATATGAAGGCATATTACGCCGAAAATAGGGCGCAGGTCTGCGAAATAGTAAAGGGTATGCTTTTCCCCGGTGCGGTTATAACCGCGGGCGGCTCTGTGAGCTTAAACGAGAGCGGAGTGTGGGATATTATAAGCGACCCCGAATATAAGTTTTTTAACAGATTAAAGCCCGGAATTTCCGAGGAAGAGCGCCTTGAAATTTTCCGCGCGGCAATAGGGTGCGATTTCTTTTTCTGCTCGTCAAATGCCGTTACCGAAAACGGCGAGCTTATAAATGTTGACGGGAACGCAAACCGCGTGTCCTCAATCTGTTTCGGCCCTAAAAAGGTAGTTATGGTGGTAGGCGCAAATAAGATTGTAAAGGACGTTGATGAGGGGATTCTGCGCGTAAAGAAAACAGCCGCGCCTATGAATACGGCACGGCTGAGTGTTGACGCCCCCTGCAAAAAGCTGGGGCACTGCATATCCCTTGAAAAGAGCGAAAACCCGAAGATGACCGACGGCTGCTGCGGCAGCACCCGCATTTGCTGCGATTACTTAGTTTCGGCAATGCAGAGGGTAAAGGACAGAATTAACGTTATAATCTGCGGGGAAAGCTTAGGCTATTAACCGCGCGCAGACAGTGCGAAACAATTAAAAAGCTTTTCATATTTTATATTTTTCAAAAATAAAGCACCCGTCGGCACAGCTTTAAGGGCATAATTATGCGCGGCGGATGCTTTTTTTCGTACCAAACTATTCGGCGGTGCTTTTTGCGCTTGCGGTTTTAATGCTTTTAAAGCAAATGAAAAAAGTGATTTTTTAACCTATGTCCCTCCCCTTGAATATGATGTAAAAGAGTTATTACACATAGGGGGACGTATGCCATGGGTCTTACCAAAAGCTCAGTCGGAGTCGGCGCGGTCGATTCCGGCCTTGAAATAAAAAAACTTTTTGAAACCGATAAAATAATAGCCCTTGCGGGCAACCCGAACGTGGGCAAAAGCACTGTTTTCAACGCGCTTACGGGGCTTAATCAGCATACCGGCAACTGGCCGGGCAAAACCGTGAGCAACGCGCAGGGCTACTGCCGCACAAAAAAGCGCGGCTATGTTTTGGTGGATATTCCGGGAACATATTCACTTATGGCGCACTCGGCAGAGGAGGAAGTTGCGCGGAATTTCATCTGCTTCGGCGGGCCGGACGCGGTGGTTGTGGTGTGCGACGCCACAAGCCTTGAAAGAAATTTAAACCTTGTTTTGCAAACTGTCGAAATTTCAAAAAACGTTATAGTTTGCGTAAATTTAATGGACGAGGCAAAAAAACGCGGAATAGAAATAAATTTGCAAAGGCTGTCTTTATTGCTTGGCGTGCCCGTTGTGGGAACGGCGGCGCGGAATAAAAAAACGCTTTTAAAGCTTACCGATACGCTTGATAACATAACGGAGGAAAAGCGCGGAGGCTTTCGGGTGCACTACCCCGAGCCTGTTGAAAGGGCGATTGCGGCACTTATGCCCGAGGTTGAAAAATTATCGTGCGGAAAACTTGACAGCCGCTGGCTTTCTCTAAAGCTGCTTGACCGCGACCCCTCGCTTTTAAAGGAAATAGGCGCATATTTCGGAGCGGACTTTTTAAAAAGCCCCGCGCTTTTCGCGGCTATGGAAAAAGCGGAAAAAATACTTGCCGACAGCGGAATAACGCAAAGTGCGCTTAAGGATATTACCGTATCTGCACTGATAAGCGCGGCTGAAAATATTGCCGCGCAAACCGTTGAATATAAAAAGGAAAAGTATTGCGCGCGCGACAGAAAACTTGATAAAATTCTTACGGGAAAATTTACGGCATTCCCCGTAATGGCGGTGCTGCTGGCGCTGGTTTTTTGGCTTACTATGGTGGGGGCTAACTATCCCTCGGAGCTTTTGTCCTCATTTTTTACCTATTTAGAGGGTAAGCTGTTGTATGGGCTTACCCTGATAGGCGTGCCAGAGGCTGTAAAAAACGCTTTTATTTTCGGCATATGGCGGGTCACGGCAACCGTGGTTTCGGTAATGCTGCCGCCTATGGCAATATTCTTCCCGTTTTTCACCCTGCTTGAGGATTCGGGATATTTACCCCGCATAGCCTATAATTTAGACCGCCCCTTTAAGTGCTGCAACGCCTGCGGGAAACAGGCGCTCACGGTTTGTATGGGTTTCGGCTGCAACGCGGCGGGGGTTGTGGGCTGCCGTATAATAGATTCGCCGCGGGAGCGGCTGCTTGCAATACTTACAAACAATTTTGTGCCCTGCAACGGCAGATTCCCCATGCTTATATCGGTTATTACAATGTTTTTTATAGGTGCGGCAGGCGGCGGTTCCTCTTTCCTTGCGGCAATTTTTTTAACCGCGGCTATAATTTTAAGTATAGGCGTTTCCATGCTTTTAACGCGTCTGCTTTCAAAAACCGTTTTAAAGGGGCTGCCCTCCTCCTACACGCTGGAATTGCCGCCCTACAGGCGGCCGCAAATAGGCAGGGTAATTGTCCGCTCGGTTTTTGACCGCACACTGTTTGTTTTGGGGCGCGCCGCCGCCGTTGCCGCCCCCGCAGGGCTTATAATCTGGCTTGCGGCAAATATAAATGTAAACGGCGCGAGCATTTTAAGCATTTGCGCCGCGGCACTTGACCCCATAGGCAAAATAATGGGGCTTGACGGGGCTATACTGCTTGCTTTTATATTAGGCTTTCCCGCCAATGAAACGGTAATACCCATAATAATTATGACCTACGCCGCAAGCGGCACGCTTGAGGGTGAGGGCAGCTTGGCGGAAACGCTTTCGCTTTTTCTTTCAAACGGCTGGAGCGTGCGCACGGCGGTATGCTTTATAATTTTTACGCTTATGCACTGGCCCTGCTCAACAACCCTGCTTACGGTAAAAAAGGAGACGGGCAGCCTTAAATGGACGGCGCTTGCGTTCCTGCTGCCCACCGCCGCGGGCGCGCTTTTATGTGTTGCGGTAAATTTATTTTTTGGTTTGTTCGGTTTGTAATACTATTTTAATTTTGATAATTTTGCGGTGTTTACAATTGCAATAATCTCTGTATCCTTATCGAGCAATTCTTCGGGGTTTACCGGGGCGGTTATTTTCCCGTTTTTGCGAAAAGCGACCACGTTTACCGTATATTTTTTGCGCAAATTAAGCTCCTTAAGGCTTTTGCCTACCCATTCGTCACGCGCGGCAAGCTCTACTAAGGATAAATCGTCCGAAAGGGTAAGAATGTCTGTAAAGCCTGAGGTCAGCAGGTTTTTGGCAAGGCGTGTGCCCGATTCGTTTTCGGGGAAAACAACCGTATCCGCACCTACGCGCTTTAGAATTTTTCGGTGAGTTTCATTTGCGCATTTTGCTATTACGGTTTTAACGCCCGCTTCCTTGCAAAGCGTTATTGCAAGAATACTTCCTTCAAGACTGCTCGCCATTGCCACAATTACAACGTCCGCGTTTGAAATTCCAAGCTCCGAAATAACCTCGGGGTCTGTTATATCCGCGCATTTGCATATTGGCAGATATACCGATGAGTCCTGAACTATTTGTTCGTTTTTATCAACGGCAATTACGTCCGCACCGTTTTTAACAAGCTCCTCTGCAACGGCGGTGCCGTATCTGCCCAGCCCTAAAACAGCGTAAGTTTTTTTCTGCATACCGAAATCTCCTTTATATAGACAATATAATCGGACAAATTTTCTTTTCCGTTATGGGAAGCGTTGTACCCTGATTGTATTGTCTATCCTATACTTATTTCTTCCGTGGGGTTTTTAATAATGTTTCGGCTCGGATTTTTGCCGCCGAACGCAATGGCTATTGATATAGGCCCCACCCTGCCGAAATACATGGTGAAAATAATTATCAGCTTTCCTAAAAGGTTAAGCGCTCCGGTCAGGCTGCGCGAAAGCCCCACCGTGGCGGCGGCACTGACCGTTTCAAACAGAATATCAAGCGCGGGGGCGTTTGTTACGGCAGAGAGCAGCAGGGTGGATACAAACATAACCGAAAACGACATTACCGTAACGGCAACCGCCTTGTATACCGACTGCTTTGATATTGTTCTGCCGAAAAGGGAAACGCTGTTTTTTCCGCTTATCAGGGAAACGGTAATAGATAAAAGCACTGCCGCCGTTACGGTTTTTATGCCGCCCGCCGTGCCGACGGGCGAGCCGCCTATGAACATAAGCAGCAAGGAAAGAATAGCGGTCGAGTTTGTTAAATTTTCCTGCGGCAGACTTGCAAACCCCGCCGTTCTGGTGGTTACCGATTGAAAAAACGCAGCCTGAATTTTATCGCTCAGCGGCAGACCCTCTAAAGTCAGCGGGTTGTTATACTCAAAGCAGAGGGTAAGCGCCGTGCCGACAATAAGCAAGAACGCGGTGGAAATAAGTACGATTTTGCTGTGCAGGGTAAGGCTTTTAAAAAATCTGCCGCCGTTTTGTTTGCGGTTTTTTATTACCCGAGATACATCCCACCACACTATATACCCCAGCCCGCCCAGAATAATAAGCGCGGCGGTAGTTAAGGTTATAAGCGCGTTGCCCGAGTAATCGCAAAGGCTGTTTTCGCCTATAATGTCCATACCCGCGTTGCAAAAAGCCGATACCGAATTAAAAACCGATACCCAAATTCCCCTTGCGCCGAACTGCGGCACAAACACAGTCATATAAAAACACGCGCCTATGCTTTCAACCGTTAAGGTACCTATAAGCACCTTTTTAACAAATGCCACAATTCCCGAAAGGGTGCTGAGGTTAAACGCGTCCTGTATAAGCAGGCGGTCGGAAATACCTATTTTTCGGTTAAACAGCAGCATTACAGCGGTCATAAAGGTAATTATGCCAAGCCCGCCTATCTGAATTAAAAGCAATATTACAGCCTGCCCGAATACACTCCAGGTTGCGGCGGTGCTTACCGTAACAAGCCCCGTAACGCAGGTGGCGGTGGTCGCGGTGAAAAGCGCGTCTATATACGGCACGGCGCGCCCGCCCGCTGAGCTTACGGGCAAGGAAAGCAAAACGCTGCCTATAAGTATAACGCCGAGGAAACTCAGCAGTATAATTTGTGTTGTGGATAAATAAGGTTTTCTTTGACTTTTCATTTTCAACCTCTGCAAAGAGCATATTTTCGCCCGCATTTTATGCTTAGTATAGCATTACAGGCGTCGAATAGCAAGCTTTAGAGAGTAAAATGCGGCAAAAAGCTTTAAAACATAAAATAATACTTTTAATTGCTGCCGATATATGGTATAATAATTTGAATACTGTTTCGGAGTGAGAATATAAAATATGAACTGGACTGAAATTACCGTAAACGTGCCGCTTGAATATACCGATACCGCCGCGGCAATAGCCAATATGACCGTGCCGTACGGCATTTATATTGAGGATTACTCCGATTTGGAGCAAGAGGCGGAGGAAATAGCCCACATTGATCTGATTGACGAGGAGCTTGTTAAAAAGGACAGGACTAAATCGGTTATTCATATTTATATTTCCGAGTGTGATAACGCCGAAGAAAGCCTTGCTTTTTTAAAAGAAAGGCTTGCGGCTGAAAAAATACCGTTTGAGGCGGGTGCCGTAGGTGTAAACGACAATGATTGGAACGAAAACTGGAAAAAATACTTTCACGCTACCGAAATAGGCAAAAGGCTTGCTATAGTGCCGAGCTGGGAAAGCTACGAAAATGTAAGCGGCAGAAAAATTCTGCACATAGACCCCGGCGCCGCATTCGGCACGGGCACGCACGCCACAACATCGCTTTGCCTTGCAATGCTTGAAAATTATGTTAAGACGGGTACAAAAATGCTCGATATAGGCTGCGGCAGCGGTATACTCTCTATTGCGGCGGTGCTGCTGGGCGCCGAAAAGGCGGTCGGGGTGGATATTGACGCGCAATCGGTTAAAACGGCGCGCGAAAACGCCGAGCTTAATAATCAAGATGATAAAACCGAATATATTGTGGGCGATTTAGCGGATAAGGTGAGCGGAAGGTTTAACGTTGTTTGCGCCAATATTGTGGCAGACGTGGTAATAAGACTGCTTGAAAACGTTCGCGATTATATGGCGGAAAACGCCGTGCTGCTGGTTTCGGGAATTATTGACGCGCGCGAGCAGGACGTGCTGCGCGCCGCCGAAAGGCACGGCTTTACGGTTAAAGAAAAGCAATATAAGGACAATTGGTGCGCATTTGCGCTTATATAACGAAACGGAGGAAAACCAATGCTGGAATTTGAACAGCTAAAGCTCCGCCTTGAGGGTAACGAGGGCGAGCTGCGCGATTTAAAGGACGCGCTGGGCTACGAGCATTTAAAAAACGAAATTGAGGAATTAGAGGCAAAAACCGCCGCCCCCGGCTTTTGGGACGACGCCGAAAATTCACAGAAAATTCTGCAAAAAACAGGCAAGCTTAAAAATACGGTAGAGACCTACGAAAAGCTTTGTTCTTCTTATGAGGACCTTTTAACGCTTATAGAAATGGGCGATGAGGAGGAAGACCTATCGCTTGTGGGCGAAATTACCGAAAGTCTTGAAGAATTTGAAAAGGGGCTTGCCGCGCAGCGCCTGCAAACCTTGCTTACGGGCGAGTACGATAATAACAACGCCATTTTAACCTTTCACGCGGGCGCGGGCGGAACCGAGGCTATGGACTGGGTATCGATGCTTGTGCGTATGTATACGCGCTGGAGCGAGCGCCACGGCTTTAAGGTGCAGCTGCTCGACTTTTTGGACGGCGACGAGGCAGGGCTTAAAAGCGCCACAATGCTGATAGCGGGCGATAACGCTTACGGCTATTTAAAGAGCGAATCGGGTGTGCACCGCCTTGTGCGCGTATCGCCATTTGACGCGTCGGGCAGGCGGCACACCTCGTTTGCCTCGCTTGAAGTAATGCCCGAAATAAGCGACGATAACGACATTGAAATACGCGAAGAAGATATTAAAATGGACGTTTTCCGCTCATCGGGCGCGGGCGGTCAGCACATAAACAAGACTTCATCTGCGGTACGCTTAACGCACATTCCCACGGGAATAGTGGTTGCCTGCCAAAACGAGCGCAGCCAGTTCCAGAACCGCGACCAGGCAATGAAAATGCTTAAATCAAAGCTGCTTGAAATAAAGGAGCGCGAGCACCTCGAAAAAATTGAGGATATTAAGGGCGTTCAAAAGGAGATTGCATGGGGCTCACAGATACGCTCGTATGTGTTTATGCCGTACACCATGGCAAAGGACCACAGAACGGGCTTTGAATCGGGCAATATTAACGCGGTTATGGACGGAGATTTAGACGGCTTTATAAACGCTTATTTAAAAGCCGCCTCAAAGGGCGAATTACAAAAGGTATAGGAGAAAATTATGAAAAGAATTATATGTGTGCTGCTTGCAATGCTTACAATGGTTGCTTTTGCAGGCTGCGGGAAAAAGGCAAAAAGGCAGCTTTATAACGGCAAGCTTTCAAAATACATTACCCTTGCCGATTATAAGGGCTTAAAGGTTGATACCAAATCGGACGAGTTTAAGGAATACTACAATAACGTAATTTCTTCCGATGTATCGTCAAACGATTTATACGTTAAAAAGACCGAGGGCACCGTTGCAAACGGCGACACCGCGAATATTGACTACACCGGCAAAAAGGACGGCGTTGCGTTTGACGGCGGCACCGCAGAGGGGTATGACCTTAAAATCGGCTCAAATTCCTTTATAGAGGGCTTTGAAACGGGGCTCATAGGCAAAAAAATCGGCGATACGGTGGATTTGAACCTTACCTTCCCCGAAAACTACAATTCAGCCGAGCTTGCGGGAAAAGCGGTGGTTTTTACGGTTAAAATAAACTACGTTAAAACCGAGGAAGAAAGAAAACCCGAGGATTATTATTCGGAGCTCGGCTTTAAATCGCTTGATAAATACACCGCCGACGTGACCGAGCGCGCGGTTAAGAATTATCTGCTTGACAAGGTGAAAAGCGGCTCAAAAATAAAGGAATATCCGCAAACCGAGATTGACACTATGTACGGCTCTTATAAAAATATGCTGGAGCAAAATTTAAAGAGCAGCTACGGCGTTGACTTTGCAACCTACCTTACTTCAAACAATATGACCGAGGAGTCGTTTAAAGAGGATCTTGTAAAAAATCAGATAAAGCCCGCAATGGACGAGCAGATGGTGGCTTATTCAATACTTGATAACGAAAAGCTGG
>ERZ773108.82-NODE-82-length-92168-cov-9.211718_pt1 | contig 92168 bp, 97 predicted proteins | sample MGYA00580570_ERZ773108 | MGnify/ENA primary metagenome ERZ773108 (study PRJEB29015, sample SAMEA2737840) | human gut metagenome | biome: human gut; feature: human-associated habitat; material: faeces | place: China | collected 2012 ...
GCCCCTTGACCCCGCAAGGGGGAATCCCCCCTTGACCCCTCCGCGCGATTCAGTTGGCTTCTCCTTCATGCTCTGCCCGCGTGTTTATCCTCTTTTCTTACCTATTATAAGTTATTCCTTCCGCTGTGACAACGGCATCCCACAGGGGCGGCACAGAGGGCTTCTCCCCCGCAATCGTCAGCGCCTTACGAATCGCTTTCTCCGCTTCCTCCGCCTCCGCTTCATTCCTCGCATACAGCGTCGCCAGCGGCGTATCCTCCGTCACTTCATCCCCCAGCCGCACATGCAGCACATACCCGACCGAGTAATCCAGCATATCCGACTTCTTCGCGCGGCCAGCACCCATCCGCTGCGCCGTCATGCCCAACGCCGTCGTGTCCATCGCGCTTAGATAACCTGCCGTCTCCGCCCGCATCACACGCTTGACCGCTGCCTGCGGCAAAAGCGACAAATCCTCCACCACGCGCGGATCGCCGCCCTGCGCGGCAATCATCTCCGCCAGCTTGCGCAGACCCGCGCCGGATGACAGCGCGTTTTCCAGCATCGCCCGCGCTTCCGGCAAGGTTTTTGCCTTCTCCGCCAGCACCAGCATGTGGCTGCCCAGCAGCAGCGAAATCTCCAGCAAATCGCCCTGCGTCCGCCCTGCCAGCACGTCGATGGCGTCCTTGACTTCCAGCGCGTTGCCGATGTGCGTTCCCAGCGGCTGCGCCATGCTCGTGATGACCGCCACAACCGGCTTGCCTGCCAGCTTGCCGATGTCTACCATCGTCTGCGCCAGCGCCAGCGCGTCCGGCAGCGTTTCCATCAGCGCGCCCGAACCCGTCTTGACGTCCAGCACAATACCGTCCGCGCCCGACGCGAGTTTCTTGCTCATGATGGACGCGGCAATCAGCGGCAACGAGTCAACGGTGGATGTTACATCGCGCAGGGCATAGAGCGTCTTATCCGCCGGGGCGAGCGCCGCCGTCTGCCCGATGACCGCAAGGCCGATTTCCTGCACCTGCCGGATGAACCGCTCCTCCGTCTCCTCCACGGACAGACCAGGAATGGATTCGAGCTTATCCAGCGTACCGCCGGTGTGCCCCAGCCCGCGCCCGCTCATCTTTGCCACCGGCACGCCGCACGCCGCCACCAGCGGCGCCAGAATCAGCGTCGTCGTATCGCCCACGCCGCCGGTGGAATGCTTGTCAATCTTCTTGCCCGGAATCGCAGACAGGTCGCACACGTCGCCGCTGTCGCGCATGGCAAGCGTCAGGTCAGTGGTTTCCTGCGCGGTCATGCCGTTCAAGCGAATCGCCATCAGCAGCGCCGCCAGCTGATAATCCGGAATGGTCTTGTCCGCCGCTCCGCGCGCGAAAAAGGTGATTTCCTCGCGCGTCAGCGGCTGACCAAGTTTCTTCTTCGTGATAATATCCAGAATCTGCATACGCATCCTCCCTCCAAGGGAATGTTCTGCCTTCATTATACCATAGCCGAGGAGGAAAGAAAAGCCGCCGCAGAAAATCTTCATTCAATTCTCATCAAAAACACAGAAAAAGGACTTTTCTTTCCGCGCTTTGTTGTGTATAATAGATGATGAAATGCGATGGCACATCGTCCGCCCGATGCTACGCCGCCGCAGGAAGGAGGCTTCGCTGTGAGTCAATTTGAAACCACCAAGCTGCACCCCATTCAGGAATCCGGCAATGAAGCGCAGGACATCCTGCTGTATGTCTACAACGCCCTGCAGGCCAAGGGCTATGACCCGATTACTCAGCTCGTCGGCTATATCATTTCCGGCGATCCGACGTATATCACCAGCTACAATTCTGCCCGCAGCATGATTTGCCGACTGGAACGCGACGAAATTCTGGAAGAGCTTGTGCGCTTCTACCTTGCCGGTCATACGCCCAAGCAGTCCTGACCGCTGGTTTTCTCCGCGACCCTCGCGGAGGTGTATTTGTTGACGCCTTTTTTGCAACACTGGATGGCAGCATCCCCGAACGACAAAAACGGGGCTGGTCTTTTCCGCATAAGCGGATGAGACCAGCCCCTTTTTTCTATGGATGATTATTCCTTTTCCGCCGCGTCGTCCGGTTCCCACACCAGCAGTTCGCCCGGCTGACAGTCCAGTTCGCGGCAGAGCGCATCGAGCAGCGCCATGCGAATTGCCTTCGCGTGACCGTTTTTGAGGATGGAGAGGTTCGGCAGCGCAATGTCGAGTCGCCTCGACAGTTCTGTCAGGGTCATTTTGCGGCGAGCAAGCATCACGTCCAGCTCAATGCGGATCACGGGGAAATTCCTCCTTTATCGTTTGCTTTCTTCTTATTATATGTCATGATGTTGCTGTTAGCAAGCCCCTTCCGGCGAAAAAAACGCCCGTGCTGGACTGCTGGTTTCCTTGAGCATTCTGTTCACACGCATATGCGAACATATGTTTACTGTTTTGGACAAAAGAAGTACTACGAAATTGTCGGAAATGACGAATATACTTAAATGGCCGAAAATTCGCTTGACAAAATAACCGGATGGTGATATGCTTCACGTCGAAAGGGAACATTTGGTCGCAAGAACGAACGTTTTGAGAACGGATGCACTCTTTCAGAAATCGAGGAAAGGAGGGATGACGATGGTGATAAACGTGGTTGTGCGGGAAACTGGACCGCCTGCTTTGCCCATTTTCATTTTGCCTGTTTGTTTTTTGTAATTATGAAAGGAGAATGCATAATGATTATGGATGATAACATCGTTCTTTATGATCGTGAAGCCGCAGTGGAATACGCACGGACGTATGCATTAGTGTATAACAAGGATTATCCCAACTTCGATAGAGGCACTCCCAACAGTGGTGATTGCATGAATTTTGTTTCTCAGTGCATCCATGCTGGCGGAATGCCTCAAAAAGAATACGGCTATCTTTGGTTTTGTAACAAGAAGAAGCACAGCAGCTCATGGAGCGGCGTTGACAGTTTCCGAAATTATTTGAAAAAGTCATTCGGAAATCCCCGCATTTTATTCGATGTTTATGAAACTCCGGAAAAGCTGGAAAAAGGAGATATTGTCTTTACCTGTGTATCCAATAAGAATAACAAGCCTGGTGATATTAATCGAAATCCTTTTCACATCGTAATTTTGTCAGAAGATTACTCTAAGGAAAATAAAATGATTGTCTGTGGTCATACATCTAACCAAAAAGATGCGTTCCGCAAACAGGATGATGAGACCGGCCTTTACATTCACATTATAGGTTTCGCATACACATATTTCGATTCTGATTGGAAAGATGACACTGACAAAGCTACTGCACAGGCTGATTTTGGAAAGGTGGTCTTGAAGAAAGGCGTCACCGGCTACAAAAACGAAATCAAAAACTTGCAGGTACGTTTGAACTACTTGGGATACAATGCAGGAACAGCAGACGGCATTTATGGAACAAAAACGGTTTCCGCTGTTACTGCATTCCAAAAAGACCAGAAAACAAGGTTTGGTCTTGCTGCTGATGGCAAAGCCGGTGAAGCAACCAAAGAGGCTTTATGCTATCCAAAGGAATTTTTGCAAGGTGCCACCTAATATCTTGACTTTCATCTTTTGTCCGCCTATAATGTACATAAAAATAGGAGGGGATTTCTATGAAACGTGCGTTTCTTCTGCTGGTGCTTCTTTGTCTCTTGCCCATCCATGCGCTGGCACAGTTCATAACCGTTCCTGATGAAATCTACGAAGCCTTGCTGGCGGACGAGGTCATTTCGTCCTATGCTTCGACGAAGGAGGAACTGCTTCCCCTGATTACTACCCTTGAAGGCTGTGATGAAAACAATCAGGCGGAATGCGCGGTGATTGTTACTCCGCCGGATGGCAATCCGGAGCTGCTGATGCTGGGAAAGGTCAACGGTCATTGGCAAATTACAACGCGCTCCAGTTCTGTGCTGCTGAATATCGACATTGCACCATACCTTTACGGAGAAAGATATGCGGAAGTTCAGCTCTACTATAGCTCTGAAGAGGATGAGCGCAACGGAGTACCACGCGCCGTCCTGACGTTTCAGCGAGAGTGGGATGACAAAGCTGGTCTGCACTGGTATCTTACTTTGCTGACTTTTACCGACGCGAACGGATGGCGGGTGTACATTGAAGCTCCCCTGCGCAGCATCTATGTTGATGTGGCTACCAACTATAACGGTGGCATCAGTCAAAGGGTTTTTTACCGCGAAAGCACTGACATCACCTGTTTCAATCTCGACACCATCCTAAACGATGTTCTTACCGAAGCTGCAAAGACGAATGCCGCCTTCTTGGATATTTCCATTCCCGACTGGCTGGTCGCCTATCCCGCCAGCGCATTGCAAAATGAAACATAACAACGCAAACGCGGCTACAGGTCTTGTGCCTGTAGCCGCATTCTATACCTTCTGCCATATTTTCATTCTTCTATTTTGCAATTTTCAGTCTTCATAAACAGATAATTTCCACGATAGCAGACAATTACCCAGTCCCGTTGCCATCTCTGTGGAATCGCTTCAATCGCTTCACCATCAGCCAGCATGACAATCGGCTGAACATCCTGTTGTACCATGATGTACAGCCCTGCACCTTCTTCGCCGCAAGTAACAACCGCCGGAACGAGAAATTCCTGCATAGACAGCGGACAGGTTGCCAAATCGAAATCTTCCACACCGAAAGAATGTTCTTCCACAGGGTACACCTCATAGCTGAAGCGGGAATAAACTGGTACATCAATTTGAAATTCCAGACCACGGTCATAGCTCATGTTAATATACGTTGTTCCATAGCCTTCTACATAATAAGAAATTGCACCAAAAGACGATACATATCCATCACCCAAATTCAGCATAAGATTCCATCTTTTTTGATTTTCATCCACAAAGTCAAAATAGATGTACGTCCAATCAGAGTTTCCATAAGGCATAGCAGAAAAATTTTGCAGCATCCATCCGTCCCGCATCAAAGCGCGGTCGTTCTGCTCGCTTACTTTCCACAGGTCGCCCTGCCGCCTCAAAATCAACAGCCGCAACTGATTGTCTTTCTGCGCAACCACCGGGAGAAAGCGCATTTCCTTCAAATTCTCTGCGGATGAAAAGTTTTCCTCTTCCTCCCGTCCGTTCGGCTGATAGAGCGTCCAGCCCTCGCCGATTTCGTCCTCCACAATCTGAATCAGCCGTTTGCTTTTCAGTTCGGTCAGCCAATCTGACACAAGAGGGTTCGCGTTCTCCGCAACCGCACACGAAATTCCCCCCATCATCACCATCATCGCCAGCAGCAGTCCCAGCAGCCGTTTCATCCGTTTCTCCTCCTTCATTGCTCCGGGCTTTCCGCCCTGTTTCCTTTCATTATATCATCATCCGGCGGAAAAGGGAAGTTGCACATAGATTTTGTTACATTTAATACGAACATATGTTTACTGTTTTGGACAAAAGAAGTCCGGCAAAATTGTCGGAAATGACGAATATACTTAAATGGTCGAAAACTCGCTTGACAAAATAACCGAATGGTGATATGCTTCACGTCGAAAGGGAACATTCGGTCGCAAGAACGAACGTTTTGAGAACGGATGTGTTCCTTTTCAAGAAACGAAAGGAGGGCAGAAAATGAATCGCCATCTCTTCATAGCGAATCGTTCCCCGCCCAGATAAATGACACCCTATACTCACTGAACATAAAAAACAAAGGAGATGTTTTCCCTTATGGCAAATGGTATTGTTCTTGGTGGCAAGCTGAAATTCAGAAAGAAGGCTTCCACGAGCGGCACTGTTATCACGTCGATTCCCACTGGCACTGTGCTTAGTGTTTCGGCAGTCAGCGGCAATGACAGCTGGTATCAGACGACTTACAGCACCTATGGTACTGGTTATGTCATGAAGTCCTTCGTTGCTGTCGCATCCGACACGGTGGAAGTGAATGCAACGAACGTCAATGTTCGTAATTCTGCTAACGGCAGCACTGTCCTCTACACGCTTAGTTCGCCCGCAACCGCAACGGTTCAGGATGTTTCGTCCGATTGGGTGAAGATTCAGCCCTCCGGCAAAAAGGTCGGCTGGATTAAGGCTGATTACGTCAACAAGAAGAGCAGCGGCAGTAGTTCTTCCGGCGGCAACAGCAGCGGCGGCGGTAGTTCTTCTTCCTCTGACCTTGTTGGAAAATCGGGAATGGTCGCTGTCAATGCAAGTGGGCTGAATGTACGCAGCAGTGCAAACGGCAGCTTACTGAGTTATAAACTTTACAACGGTGAAAAGGTCACCATTCTGGAAGTGAGTACCGCCGGCGGTTACACTTGGTATCGCGTTCAGGATTCGCAGAACCGTACGAATGGCTGGGTTCGCTCCGATTTCATTGCAGTGGATAATACCAGCGGCGGAACGACGGAAAACAGAGTTTTGGGCACAAGTTTTGACGGTTATACCACAGATGCTGTTTCCAGCTATGTAACTATCAGAAGTCGTCCCCGTGCAAGCAGCGCTGACATACATCACTTTGAAGTAACAGAAGTCATGACATTCTACACATTTACTGGTGTAGGTACAGTCGCCGAACAACGTCAATGGTTATATGTGGATCATGGTGCTTTTTCTGGCTATGTTTGTGCTCGTTATATTGGCGGCGGTGCAAATTCGTTCAGCGGTAATGCACAGGTTAACGAGTCGCAGGGCGTCTATCTTCGTCTTCTTCCTTCTACCAGTGCTGACCGTATTGCTCTTCTTCCTTTTGATAGTTATGTCAAAATTCTGGATACATCGGTTGCAAACTGGTATCGTGTTGCTTCTGTAAAAGGCACAGGCTGGGTCTCTGCTGATTGCATTACACTAAAAAAGTGACAGGACTGCCTTCCACAATCCTGTCACACTCTCTTATCCTTTTGGGATGGAAGCATCTACGCCCCAGATGCTTCCATCCTCCGCATAGATTCCTACTTCATAGTAAACCTCATTGGTTGTCAGATGCTCTTCATACTTGCAGAAAATCAGCTCCCACACGGCAACCGGGTTATCGCTTTCCGGGAAAGCAATCTTAAACTGGAACTCCGGATAATATTCCGCCAGCGTGTCCCACGATACATCAAACTGCTCATGAATCGCCATCACTGCCAGCTGGAATGCCTTTTCCTGCGGAACTGCGTTTTCATCCGGCATCGCCACAACCCATGAATAATAGCCAATATCATCATAGGTGCTATGCGCCATCTGACGCCGACCCAGCAGAAAATCCTCAAATGCTTCACTCAGCGGATGATTATTAATGCTCGCCCGCAGAGACGTCCCGACAGACCCTTCGTCCATCTTCTGCCACAAGTCAGCAATCGCGGCTTCATCCTCCGCCGTCAGCGTAATCGTATATTCCCCCTGCGCCCACGTTTTCGTCCAATAATTTGCCGCAAAAGCGGTCGTGCTGAACAGCATCACCATCACCGCCAACAGCAGTCCCAGCAGCCGTTTCATCCGTTTCTCCTCCTCCGTTGCTTCGGGCTTTCCGCCCTGTTTCCTTTCATTATATCATCATCCGGCGGAAAAGGGAAGTTGCACATAGATTTTGTTACATTTAACACGAACATATGTTTGCTGTTTTGAACAAAAGAAGTACTACGAAATTGTCGGAAATGATGAATATACCCAATTGGTCGAAAATTCGCTTGATAAAATAACCGAATGGTGATATGCTTCGCGTCAAAAGGGAACGTTCGGTCGCAAGAACGAACGTTTTGAGAACAGATGTATTCCTTTTCAAGATAAGGAAGGAGGGATGGATGTGATGAATGCGGTTGTGAGGGAAACTGGACCGCCCTGCAAAGCAACGGATTTGGAACTATTGGGGCTGGTCGAAGTTTATTCGCCTGCGCTAATGCTATAACTACATACAAAATAGGAATGAGATTTTTCATCCATTTCGATGGTTGTAATATCTGCTTGTTCCACATCGGTGAATATGTAAAGGCATGATTCATGCTGCAACGGTAGCCTTGAAGTCTCAAAATGCTCATTTAGCAGGTTGATTTGATACTTCTGCCGTTGCAGTTCTCTATTCCAGTAGCCATCTACCGACAGCAAGACGGCGCCAGCAGCCTTGATTTCAGCAATATAGCTGTTATCATCTACTGCAAGCAGTGTCTGGCTGTCGGTTATTTTTTGCTGCGTTATATCGTAGAAAAGAATTTCCGACTGTTGATTTGTTAAATAAATATCGAAATACACTGTTTGACCGATGCAAGCAGCATCTGAAATATATGAGTTCTGAAGAAAATCACCGCTCAACTCAACAATACTTTCTTGCATCGCTGCATTGTAGCTTCTTATTTCCAGATTTCCCTTTTCATTTTGCTGTGCAATCAGCAAGTTACCGTCTTGATCAGAACAAGCGCAAAATGACCAATCATATATCATCAGTTTTTTGCTTTTCCCGCTTGCAATATGTGTGATTTTTACCGTGCGGAATGGCGATTCATCCTCCGAATGCGCTTGCTTTTCAACCATATAATCGCCAACATGCTGTGCATAAGGGGCAGCCCCAAATTTCAACTTTTTTATAGTCGGTTTCTGAATCCGCTTTCCCGTATAACGGTATACCGTTTGTGTACATACTTCCATCGAGGTTATGTCCGGATAGTATTCACATATAAAGCGGTCTTTTTTCAAAATAATTTGCCCATGCGGAATTTGTTCACCTTTTGGGTCGAATTCCCCAAGTTTAGCAGATAGAAGAGATGTCCCCACCGAATCAAAAAGTTCCATCCATATCTCTTGCAATTCCGCTTTTTCGCCCTCGGCAAAGTAGATGACCACAAAACTTCCGTTCGGTGTGTGCGTCACGCTGTAAAGTTCGACAGGTTCTTTACGAAACGCCAACGGATTCATGCGTATCAACTGCATGGATGCGTTATCCGTAGATGCTTGCGCACCTGCCATTCCCCCCATCATCACCATCACCGCCATCAGCAGTCCCAGCAGCCGTTTCATCCGTTTCTCCTTCTCCGTTGCTCCGGGCTTTCCGCCCTGTTTCCTTTCATTATATCATCATCCGGATTCTTGACCCTTTCGCGCGATTGAGTTGGCTCCTTCTCCATGCTTTGCCCGCGTGTTTACCCCTTTTTTATCCAACCATTTCCGTGAGTGAAATCCATCCGCTCTCCACCTCATACCGTTCTGTCCCAACATACGCCTTCACGCGCACTCGATACAGACCCGCATTCACCAGCTTTCCCTGCGAATCCGTCCCATTCCAGCAGAACGTCGACCCCGGTGCACTCAGCTGCTCCGGGCGTGATGCCTGCCGTGACGACAATCGCCGCACCGTCTGGCCGGTTTCATCCTCAATCGTCACCGTTAGTTCGCATGGAACGCCGTGATACACCACAAAGGTCAATTCCTCGCCGCTTTCGGGGCAGAATGCGTCCTGCACATGCACACGCAGTTGCGGGTCGCTCGTCGTTGGCGGAACGCAGAGGACTTTCGACCAGACGACGCTCGGCAGACCCTTTTCAATCACCAGAATCTGCAAGAGGACATAGCCGGAGGACTGCGCATCGGCGGTGTTCAGGGTGATGGAGCGCTCCTTCAAGCCGGGGGATAGGGTTCGTCCGGCAATGGCGTAGCTGCCGAAATCGCCGTTGTTGTCGTAAATCAGCGTGGATTGGTCAAAATCCCAGATGCCCTGACGGCGATAGACCAGCTGATAGGCAACTTGCGCCGTGCGGACAACGTTGAAGGAAAAATCAATTACGGGCGCATCAGCGGAGAGCGTATCGCCGCTGAAGGTGATGCCCTCGATGCTTGTCTCGCGCCGGCGGCTGCTGACGGCAGACAGGTCGTAGGAGAAGAGGGCAAAATCGCTGTCCTCCGGATAGGTGCGGACGGTGGATGCGCCGTGGCTTTGCAGCAGGCGGCGGCGAAGCTCGGTCAGGGTGATGGCACCGTCGCGGTTCTCATCCGCGCCGAAGCTGCCCGTGCGGGAGAGCGCATCCGCCAGCGCGCCGGAGAAGTACCCCGCGCCTGCCAGCCGCTCGCCACCGACTTCGCCCGACCAGTACCAGCTTTCCTCCTCGCCGCCGGAAGAGCAGACGACATAGTAATTATCGCCCGCAAACAGGTTCTCGAACGACTTCTCCACACCCTTGCCAATCATTGCGCCGGAGTGGCATGCGTCCAGCAGCAGCACCTTTTTGCCGGGAATCGTGTCAAACACGCGGCGCAGCTCATATGCCGTAATGCCCTCCTCGGATTCGCCGTCGGAGAGCAGGAGCGTCATCAGCCCGTTCACGGCGGTGTTCCACAGCCCGTGGGTGCTGATGTAGAAGTAGCTGACGTCGTCCGCGTCCGCATCGGCGAATGTTTCGCGAATGAGGGCGACAAGCGCGGACGCGGAGGACAGCCCGTCTTCGCGGGTGACGAGGGTCTGCATGTTAAGCGTGCCGCCGGATAGGGCATCCGCCATGCGCAGCACATTATTGCGGGAGGAAGGGGTGGTGTCGGTCTGGGTGAGGAAGCGGTCGCAGCCCACGAGCAGTGCGCGGTTGACGCGCCCATCCGCCGTGATTTCTTCCGCGCGGACGGCGAAAATCGGGCAGCACAACAAGACGACGAGCAGCACGCTCATCAGCCGTTTCCACACGCCGACCGCCTCCCTTCCGCGCACAATAACAGGTGCTTTCATTGTACAACACTTTAGACGTATTTTCCACCGGGAATGTTTGACTAAGGGGAAAATTTTTCGTGAATTGCGGCAGAAAAGTGCCTTTTTCGCGACGAAAAACGAAAAAATTTTGATTGGCTGGAAGAAATGTGGGAAGTGAATCGTTTATATAGGTGAAGATGTCCATATCATAAGTAGATGGTGTGGAGAATCTTCAGAAAAATAGAAGGAGGTACCCCTTATGAGTTGCTTGGAACTGTACGACCGTGATGCTGCTGTTGCTTACGCGCGGCAATATGCCCTGAGCTATAATCCGCAGTACGCGAATTATAAAAGCTCGACGGGCGCAGCAGGCAGAGGCGATTGCATGAATTTTGTGTCGCAGTGCCTACATGCAGGTGGAATGCCGATTAAGCAGCAAGGTTTCTTATGGTATGGTGCGAAGAGTGGTAGTAGCGCGTCTTGGAAAGGGGTTGATAGCTTTCTTGCCTACATTAGGCAGTCTTTTGGCTCGCCACGCTTGCTGTTTGAATGCTATGCAACGCCAGAAAACTTGAAAAGGGGGGACATTGTTTTCAGTGTTGCGTCAGGAGATGCGGGAGACATTTCTCGCAATCCTTCGCACATTGTTATATTGAGTGAAGATTATGCAACTTATGGAAAGCTTGTTGTGTGCGGGCATACAAAGGATGAACGTGATGCTGATAAGACGGCTAACAACAGCATCTGCACATACATTCATATTCCGGATGAGAGCATTCAGTATGATTATATCGACCCGGACTACGAGGATGAAACAGACAAAACGACTGCACAAGCGGACTTTGGGAAAACGACTCTGAAACGTTCAAACACGGCGACACAGGCGGTTAGAAATTTGCAAACACGTTTGAATTATCTCGGCTTCTCTTCTGGAACAGTTGATGGAAAATATGGAGCAAACACTGAAAATGCAGTGAAGGCGTTCCAAACGGCATGTGTGCCGCGATTCGGCTTGACGGTGGATGGAATTGCAGGACAAGCAACGAAAGAAGCGTTGATTTATCCCTATGCGTGGAGTCATTAAGCACTAAGTAATGGCGACAATTTGAATCGCTAAAACAAAAGGCTTTCAATGCTGCAACCGCTGGCTTCCCTGTTGCAGCATTGAAAGCATCATTATATAAGTTATGGGGAAAGAAAATGAAAAGGAAATTTGTGCTTTTGATGATGCTGTTCGTTCTGCTGCTTAGTTCTATTGCCAATGCAGACGGAGGAGAGGATGCATCGCTGCTGCCGAATGATATTCTGCAAATACTATCAGGAACGGAATGGTCGTCTTATAAAGTAGGACGTGTGAATTGCGGCAGCAGCCTTGCGGATTATTACAGTGATGCTTGCTGTTGGTATGACCAGTATGGTCATGCAGCAGCATTTGTCTTAATGCACAGCGAAAATAAGAATGTCCTTTGCCTTTTTGAAAAAAATAGCGCTGGCAAGTGGGTACTGAAAGCGAAATCCAGCGAGATTGTGAAGCAGGGAGAGCGGATTCCGCTGATTACGTCTGAAGAATACGGCATTTATTATGTAAGTTATATTGATGATGATAGAAAAAGTGAATTGAGCCTTGAAATAGAAAAGAAAAAGGATGGTTGGTATGTGACGCGAATTAACTGGGATAAGGATAACGTTTTTATGGAACTTTCCCTCTATGAGAACAAAATCGAATATTTGAAGATTGTTTACGCAAACGGTGGAAGCAAATCGACCAGAACCACGGTGGAGGGCGTAACGCCGCCGACATCTTTTGCGGAGTTCTCGCTGGACAATATCCCGATGACACCGGAAAAGGCGCGGGAGCAGCTGTCTCTGCCGCCGGATATTCCGCAGTCGGCGGGCGAATACAGCCTGCCGCAGCCGCAGAACATCAAGTTCACGTCAAACAAGAAATACGCCGTCTATTCTGGACCCGGCGAAAACTACTTCCGCGGCGGCAATGGCAAGGCGGCGGTATCCACAAACGACTGGATTCAGGTGTTCGGCAGGGAAAATGGCTGGATTATGATTCAGTACGATATTACCAGCGATCACATGCGCATCGGCTGGATTCAGGAAAGCGCACTGCCGAAGAACGCGAATGTCAGCGATGTGCAGTTTAGTCAAGCAAAGGTGTGGACGAAGGTTTCAAGCAACTTGACGGATGACCCGCTGTTCTCCGCCGCGGCGATTTCGGCGATTCCTGCGAATACGGAAGTGACCCGCTTAGCGACGATGGGAACATGGACGTATGTGGAATGGAACGCGGCGAATGCCCAGCCGATGCGCGGCTTTGTGCAGTCCGCGAACCTGACGAACCTTTCCGCAGATGATGTGCAGGCGATAGCAGTGCGCACACTGCTTGCGAGCGGCTTCAATGCCGTGGAACAGGAAGCATCATACTCCTGCCTGTATGACCCGGAGACGGCGCGTTGGTCGGTGGTGGTTTATGTGCAGCATAAATACCAGACGGTCGTGTGGGTGGATGACGCGACGGGAGAGGGAACAATCGGATAAAGAAAAGAGCCGGGGAAGCATTTCACGTGCTTCCCCGGCAACATTTTACCCAAACAGCCCCAGCCCTTCGAGCAGAATCTTCAAGCCGATGCCAATCAGCACCAGACCGCCGACCAGCTCCGCCTTGCTCTTGTAGCGCAGCCCGAAGCGGTTGCCGACCAGCAGACCGATGGGCGAGAGCGTGAACGTCGTCAGACCAATCAGGCAGGCTGCGAGGGCGATGTCTGTGCCTTCCAGCGCGAAGGTGACGCCGACCGCCAGCGCGTCAATGCTTGTGGCAATCGCCAGCAGCAGCATCGTCTTGAAGCCGAAATCGTCATTGGTTTCATCCTCGTCCTTGCTCAGCGCCTCGCGCACCATGTTCACGCCGATAATCGCCAGCAGGATGAACGCCACCCAATGGTCGAACTGGTCAATCAGATTGGAGAACGTCGTGCCGAGGAAGTACCCCAGCGTCGGCATCAGCGCCTGAAAAATGCCGAAATACGCGCCCACGCACAGCAGATGCTGCCATTTGACTTTCTTCACGCTCAAGCCCTTGCAGATGGACACCGCGAACGCATCCATGCTCAATCCGACGCCAAGGAGCAGAATCTCCCAAATCGACATGCCGCTCATCCCCCAGTTTCCTGTATGTCATGAGCGATTATTATATGCCTGAAATATTGATTAGTCAAGGAAAACTGTTCCAATTCGCCGCTTCCTTTTTTCCATGGAAGATGATACAATAGCAATAGCAGGGCGAAAGCCGCAGACGAAGGAGGCAATTATCATGAAGCGGATTTTGACGACGCTGATGACAATCATGCTGATGATGGGGATGGCGGGAAGCGCGGAGACGGTCTATCAGGAGATTCCTCTGCCGGTGTCCGCGCAGCCAACGTTCTACACCTGCACCGATGCGTCTGGGAACACCTACGACCTGTTTGAAATCGTCAAGTAGCAGGAGGACGAGAACCACTGCGTCACGGCGGTGACTGGGCGCTTCGAGCGGGTTGTGACAGACGACGACTGTGAAACGGGCGAGTATGCAAATAACGGACAGACGGTGACGTTCGCACTGGCGGCGGATTTTTCCGCTATGATGCTGAGCAGCATGACGGATGCGGACATGCGGATGATTCCCGTGACCGACTTGCGGGCGTGGTACATCAGCGCGTATCTGGATAGCACAGCGCCCGAAAGCGGCGAAATCGTCTTTGCGTATGATGTTTCGCAGGAGGACGCGGCGTTCGACTTCTGGTTCATCACGGTGCGGATTGCGCTGAACGACGCGGGCGAAATCGCGTACATGGAATATGAGTATGTGCCGTGGGAGTAAGCGGGAGGCGAGGGACGATTGAAGCAATTCCGCAGAAGTGAGAACGGGATTGGACAATCGTCTGCTATCAGGGCAATTATCTGTTCATCCAAACGGAATACGTCAACTTCTTGGAATAAACAGCATCGGCTGCGGCGCGCTCTTGCTCCGCAGTCTCTTTTTGTTCAGCGCGAAAATCACGAAAACTTGCAATTTCCGTGTTAAAAAATTGACAAGAGCCCTTGAACTGCGGTGCGGAATGTGGTATCATAATTGTGCCATTCAAGGAAATGGCAAAACAAGGAGGTACGCGCATGAAAACGATGCTTTCTAAGTTGACTTCCGCGCTGCTCTGCCTTGCAATGCTGCTGACGATGTGCAGCTTCGCAATGGCGGAAGCGGGAACGTACACGGGCGTGGGTGACAGCGAAATCGGCGGCAAGGGCGCCATCGAAGTCAGCGTGACCGTGGATGAAAACGGTGTGGTAACGGACATTCAAGTGACGAAGAACGGCGACACGGCGGGCATTGCGGATGCTGCTGTGGAGGCGATGCCGGGCCGCATCATGGCGGCGCAGTCTGCGAACGTGGACGGCGTTTCCGGCGCGACGATGACGTCCGAAGCAATCAAGATGGCTGTGCTGGATGCCGTCACGGCGGCGGGTCTGGACACGGTAAAGTGGTCTACCTATGCGGCAACCGAAGCGGCGAAGGCGGACGACGCCACCTATAACACGGATATCGTGATTATCGGCGCGGGCGGCGCTGGCATGACTGCGGCGCTGACGGCGGCGGAAAAGGGCGCGGACGTCATCATTCTGGAAAGTCAGGCGGCTGTCGGCGGCAACTCTGTCCGCGCGACGGGCGGCATGAACGCGGCGGATACTCCCGCGCAGGATGAAAACGAATTCGGCGAATCCGCTGGCGTGGAAAAGACGCTGAAGACCGCGCGCACGACCTATGCGGATAACGTGACCATCACCAAGTTGGCGGAAGAAGTCGAAAAGCAGTGGGCGGACTATCAGGCGAACCCGGTCGGCTATTTCGACAGCGACGAGCTGATGGAACTGGACACCATGATCGGCGGCAAGGGCATCAACAATCCCGAACTGGTCGAAGAACTGGCGGACGAATCGGCGGACGGCGTTGAATGGCTGAAGAAATACGGCATTAATCTGACCAGCGTGGGCAGCTTCGGCGGCGCGTCCGTCAAGCGTATCCATCGCCCGGTCAATGCGGAAGGCAAGACCATCGCGGTCGGCTCCTACATGATTCCGCTGCTGGAAAAGGCTTGCGAAGAGAACGACAAGATTTCCATTCAGCTGGAAACCACCGCGACGACCATCCTGACCGATGAAAACGGCAAGGCAGTCGGCGTGAAGGCAGTCGGCGCGACGGGCAACGAAGTAACCGTGAACGCGAAGGCGGTCATTCTGGCGACGGGCGGCTTCGGCGCGAATCTGGACATGGTGGCGGAACTCGTGCCCGCGCTCAAGGGCTTTATGACCACGAACGCGGCGGGCGCGCAGGGTCAGGGCATCGAAATGGCGCAGGCGCTGGGCGCGGCGACGGTGGATATGGATCAGATTCAGATTCACCCGACCGTGCAGTTTGACACCGCGGCGCTGATTACCGAAGGTCTGCGCGGCGACGGCGCTGTGCTGATCAACGCCGAGGGCAAGCGTTTCATCGACGAAGTTGGCACGCGCGACGTGGTGAGCGCGGCGGAAATCGCGCAGCCCGGCTCTTACAGCTATCTGGTGGTCGATCAGGCGATGCTGGACAAGTCCTCGGTCATCGCGGGCTATGTCAAGCGCGGCTTCGTCTTCCAGGGCAACACTTATGAAGAACTGGCGGAAGCGCTGGGTGTGGACGCGGCGACCTTCGCGGAAACGATGAACACTTGGAACACCTACGTTGAAGCGAAGAACGACCCGGATTTCGGCCGCACCTCCTTCGCACAGCCCCTGAACACCGCGCCGTACTACGCCATCAAGGTGACGGCGGGCGTCCATCACACGATGGGCGGTCTGGTGATTAACACGGACACCGAAGTCCTCAAGGCCGACGGCACGGCGATTGCGGGGCTGTACGCGGCGGGCGAAGTGACCGGCGGCGTGCATGGCGCGAACCGTCTGGGCGGCAACGCTGTGGCGGACTTCGTGGTCTTCGGCCGCATTGCGGGCGAAGAAGCGGCGGAATACGCGCTGGGCGAGTAATCACGATAATAGGAATCAACCGGGCGGGTCGGCATGGACTGACCTGCCCGGTTTTTCTTGGTTCTTCACGGGATCTTGGGGAAGAGCAGCTTGGGGCGCGTCTGCGGACGCGCAAAGTTACTGGCAGGGACGCTTCGCTGCCTGCGCCTTTGTTGGCGACTTCCTTGGGATTGGTCGCCCGCGGAACAGTTGGGGCGTTGCCCCAAACCCCACAAGGGACGCCGTCCCTTGACCCTGCAAGGGGCAATTGCCCCTTGACCCCTTCGCGCGATTGCGTTGGTCGCACTCCCATAATTCTTCCGCGTGTTGCTCTCCTATTCTTCTTCCACCTCTGCCCCAAGTGCCCGCAGCATCCCCGGCAAATCCTCATAGCCCCTCGCAATCTGCCCATTCGGATCGTGCAGCGTCGTCTCTCCCTCCGCCAGCAATCCACACAGCATCAGCGCCGCGCCGCCGCGCAGATCGGTGCTGGTCACGCTCGTTCCACCCAGCGGATGCCCTCCGCTGACAAGTGCGATTCTATCCTCAATGCGGATGCTCGCGCCCATGCGTACCATCTCCCGCGCGTGCATGAAGCGGTTCTCAAAGATGGTTTCAAGGAACACGGACGTGCCGCGCAGACTGAGCGCCAGCGCCATCATCGGGGCTTGCATGTCCGTCGGAAAGCCCGGATACGCCAGCGTGCGAACCTGCAGCGGCTGGGTCGCGCGGCCAGACAGGCGCAGACCCGCCGCGCTTTCCCGCAGCGTCACGCCGCTTTCGCCCAGCTTATACAGCACCGCGCGCATGTGTTCCGGGCGCACGCCGCGCAGGAGGACGCTCCCTTCGGTCATCGCAGCGGCGCACAGCAGCGTCCCCGCCTCAATGCGATCGGGAATCGGGCGGTAGCGGCAGCCGTGGAGCGTCTCGCGCCCCTCGATGAGTATGGTGGACGTGCCGCCGCCGGAGATATGTGCGCCCATCTGCGTCAGGAAATCGCACAAATCCGCGATTTCCGGCTCTTTCGCCGCGTTTTCGATGCGCGTTGTCCCCCGCGCCAGTGCCGCCGCCATCAGGATGTTCTCCGTCGCGCCGACGCTGGGAAAATCAAGGTAGACATTGCCGCCGCGCAGTTTTCCGCGCAAGGTGACGAACCCTGGCGTCTGCTCAACGTGCGCGCCGAGGGCTTCCATGCCCTTCAGGTGCAAATCAATCGGACGCTGACCAATTGCGCAGCCACCGGGCAGCGCAACCCGCGCATAACCCGTCCGCGCCAGCAGCGGCCCCATCACCAGCACCGACGCGCGCATTCGGCTGAGCAAATCCTCCCGGCGCGGCGAACGCGGGGAATCCGCCGTCATCGTCAGCAATTTTTCCGCCTGATCCGCGTGCATCAAAACGCCGCAGTCGCGCAGAATATCCGTGAGAGTTTTCACATCCGTCAGCGCCGGAATCTGCTCGATAGTCACGGTTTCCCGCGTCAGCAGCGCGCCGCACATCAAGGGCAGCACCGCGTTTTTTGCCGAATGCACGGTGATTTCGCCCGACAGGCGCGCACAGGGTCGAATGCGATATGTCGCCATGTTTCCGCCTCCTCGCGCTTCATTCTGCCCGGCACATCAGGCGATAACCGGGCGAAATTTCCCTGCAAAGGCGCATTTTTGCCCCGGCAGCCGCGCAATCCCGGCATTCGCCTTGACTTTTGGGGGCAATTGGCGCATAATGAAACGGCATTCCATTGATTGAATTGACAAATCCACGGAGGTGTCCTCGTGTCCACCGCAATTACCCATGTACAGCCCGGTTCGATTGCCCAGCGCCTCGGTTTGGTAGCGGGCGATAAGCTTGTTTCTATTGCGGGCGAACCCATTATCGACCAGATTGACTATCAGGCGCTCACCGCGCAGGAACGCTTCGACATGATGGTGGAGGACGCAGGCGGACAGACGCGCACGGTGCACGTTCGCAAAGAGGACTGGGAGCCGCTGGGGCTGACGCTCGACCAGACGATTGTCTCCAAGCCGCGCCCGTGCCGGAATCACTGCATCTTCTGCTTTATCGACCAAATGCCGCCGGGAATGCGCAAAACGCTGTACGTCAAGGACGACGACTGGCGCTTGTCCCTGATGATGGGCAACTACATCACGATGACCAACATCGACGACCACGAGCTGGACCGCATCATCCGCCGCAAGGTGTCGCCGCTGTTCGTCTCCGTGCAGTGCACCGACCCGGACATGCGCGTCAAGCTCCTGCGCAACCCCAACGCCGCGAAAATCATGGACAATCTGCGGCTTCTCAAGGCAAACGGCATCCGCTTCCACGCGCAGATGGTGCTCTGTCCCGGCTGGAATGACGGCGAAATCCTCAAAAAATCGCTGGAGGATCTCGAAACGCTGCGGCCGGCGGTGCAGTCCATCGCCCTTGTGCCAATTGGGCTGACGAAGTTCCGCGACGGGCTGCCGTACATCAAGCCCTACAACAAGCAAATGGCAGCCGACCTGATTGAAAGCGTGAAGCCGTATCAGGAGCGCTTCCTGCGGGAAATCGGCACGCGCCTTGTTTTCCCGGCGGATGAATTCTACTGCCTGTCCGGTCTGCCGCTGCCGACGGACGAGGAATACGAGGATTACCCGCAGATTGAGAATGGCGTCGGGATGCTGCGGATGTTCGAGACTGACCTCGAATACGCGGCGGAGGATTTGCCGATGGAAGAAACCCCGCCGCGCCGCATTTGCATTGCGACCGGAACGAGCGTCGCGCCATTCCTGCGGGAATTGGCGAACAAACACGCCCCGCGCGGCACGACCGTCGAGGTGCGCCCGATTGTCAACAAATTTTTCGGCGAGAGCGTGACGGTGGCAGGGCTGATTACCGGGCAGGACTTGGTGGCGCAGTGCCAAGACGTGCAGGCGGACGAAATTTTGATTGTCCGCAGCATGATTCGCGCCGAGGGCGACCTGTTTCTGGACAACATGAGCGTCGATGAGGTGCGCGCGAAACTCCCCTGTCCGCTGAAAATCACCGAGAACAGCGGCGAGGGCTTCTGGCGCGCGATTTCGGGGCAGCTGTAAAAGCTATCCGCACATAAAGAATCCGCAGCATGAACGAACTTGTCCATGCTGCGGATTTTCATTGCCTGATTATGTTATACTATTTCCAACATGAGAATGCGCCAAGATGCGAAGTGAATTTTTCATTCTGGCTAACGGGAGTGAAACGCAGCGTAGCAGCGCTACGCTAAGTGGAACGACCGAACGCCAGAAGGGAAAAGTCACGAGCAGATGGTGCAGGTGAATTTGAAAATAGTATTATGCCTTTTGACCAATCTTGCGTTCCGTGCCGTGAATCAGCCGCCCGATGTTCGCGTGATGACGATAGATGCACAGCCCCGCAATCACCCAGACCCACGCAATCACCAGCCAGTTTCCCCAGTTCGTCGCGGTGACGAGGATGCCGAACAGCACCACCAGCGCCAGCGAGCCGAGGGAAACGAACTTCGTGATGGCAATCAGCGCAATGGTGATGACGTAGCAAATCAGCGCCTGCCACCAGAAAGTCATCAGCATCACGCCGCATGTGCTGCTGACGCCCTTGCCGCCCTTGAAGCCAAAGAACACCGGCCAGTTGTGTCCGAGGATGACGAACAGCCCCGCCAGCAGAACGCCATTCTGCCCCATCCACAAGCGGCCAACGAGGCACGCCAGCAGCGCTTTCACCACGTCGCCCGCAAAGACAATCGCGCCGCCCTTTTTGCCCATCGTGCGCAGGGCGTTCGTCGCGCCCGTGTTGCCGCTGCCGACCTTATGCAGGTCGGGGCCGCCCATTGCCTTGGAAACGAGCATCCCCGTCGAAATCGACCCCAGCAGATACGCAATAACCGCAATCGCCAGATATGCCAATATATCCATCGGTTACTTTTCCTCCTTCGTCTTTTCCCGCAGGATGAAACGAATCGGCGTGCCGGTGAAATCGAACGTCTTGCGGAAATAGTTTTCCAGATACCGCTGATAAGCAAAGTGCATCAGCGCTTCCTCGTTCACAAAGAGGATGAACGTGGGTGGGCAGGCACTCTGCTGCGTGATGTAGTAGATTTTCAGGCGCCGTCCATTCGTCGCCGGAGGCTGCAAATCCGCCGTCGCGTCGTTCAGCACGTCGTTGAGCACGCCCGTGGGGATGCGCTTGCTCGTCTGCGCCCAGACCTGATCCACCATGTCGATGACGGTATGCACGCGCTGCCCAGTTTTGGCGGAGAGGAACAGCACAGGCGCGTAGTCCATGAATTTCAGCGCATCCAGCACTTCCTTGCGGAACTGCTCCAGCGTGCCGGTTTCCTTTTCAACCGCGTCCCACTTGTTGACGATGATGATAACCGCCTTCCCCTCGTCGCGGATGAGCCCGGCGATTTTGGTGTCCTGCTCGGTCACGCCGTCCTGCGCGTCGATGAGCAGCAGCGCCACATCGCAGCGGCGGATGGCGGCAATCGACCGCAGCACGCTGTAACGCTCCAGCGTCTCGTCCTCCACGGCGCGCTTGCGGCGGATGCCCGCAGTGTCGATGATGTTGTACTGCGTGCCGTTGACGGTGAAGAGCGTGTCAATCGCGTCGCGCGTCGTGCCGGCAATGTCGGATACCATCGTGCGTTCGCTGCCAACCAGCCGATTCACCAGCGACGACTTGCCGACGTTCGGGCGGCCGACAACCGCCAGCTGGAGGATATGTTCTGTCTCATCCATCTCGTCCTTGTCTGCAGGGGGCAGCTTTTCGCAGATGGCCTGCAGCAAGTCGCCCAGCCCCAGCATGTTCGCGGCGCTGATGGCAATCGGGTCGCCCAGCCCCAGCTCGTAGAACTCATAGATGTTGTCATTCATGCTGATGTGGTCAACCTTGTTGACAACAAGCAGGATGGGCTTCTTCGTCTTGCGCAGCAGGTTGGCGACTTCGCGGTCGTCGTCAGTCAGACCATCGCGGCCGTCGGCGAAGAAGCAGATAACATCCGCCGTATCCATGGCGATTTCGGCTTGGCGGCGCATCTGGGAGAGCAGCACATCGTCGCTGTGCGGGTCAATGCCGCCGGTGTCGATGAGCGTGAAGCGGCGGTTCTGCCACTCCACATCAGCATAGATGCGGTCGCGGGTCACGCCGGGGGTATCCTCCACAATGGAGATGCGCTTTCCGGCGATTCGGTTGAAAAAAGTGGATTTGCCGACGTTGGGGCGGCCAACGATGGCAACAAGCGGCTTCGCCATAAAGATAAATTCCTCCTATATAGGAAATGAAAGCTTCGTGTTCGTGCAAGGGACTGCGGGCGATTGAAGCAGAAAAGCGCCTTTGCAAATTTCCCCACCTTGCAGTTTAGCATGACTTGCGGCAAAATGCAAGCGATTTTCCGTCGAAAAAAAGCGGCAGACGTATTTTTGTCTGCCGCAAGTGATTATACTATTTCCAGATAAGAATGCGCCAAGATGCGCCGCGAATTTTTCATTCTGGCTAACGTGAATGGAACGCAGCGTAGCAGCGCTACGCTAAGTGGAATGAGCGGACGCCAGAAGGGAAAAGGCGCAAGTAGATGGCGCAGTTGAATCTGGAAATAGTATTATTCGTCGTAATGATCAATGACCGTCTGGGCGACGGCGACGCGCGTCTGCCGCGTGTCCATTGCCTGCTTTTCAATCGCGCGGTGCGCCTGCTCCTCCGTCAGTCCGCGATACTGAATCAGCAGACATTTCGCGCGGTCAACCACGCGCACATCCGCCAGCTTCTTCTCCAGCTTCGCTTTCTCGGCGCAGACCGTCATCAGCCGATTCCGCAGCACCGCCGCATAGCGAATCGCCTGATCGAACAACGGGCGCGCAACAGGCTTGGCGACAACGAACACCCCGTAATTCTCCAGCTGTGCCTGCACTTGGTCAGCCAATTCCGCTTTGACGAGCATCAGCACGCTGGTTGCCGTGTGCGACGCGGCGTCAATCGCCAAATCAATGCCGCTTTCGTCGCTAAGCGGCGTGTTGATGACAAGCAGCGGCCAGTCATCCTCGCCCAGCGCGCGGCGGGTTTCCGCACCGCTCATGCACATGCGCGGCGGCGGGTTTGTGCCGGGCGGCAGCAGGGTTTGGAGCAGCATCCGACTCTTCTCCGTGCTGCCCGCCAACAGGATTTGTTCCTGCATGGTGATTCCTCCCCTGCCTTCTCAGATGGTGCGCAAATGCTGCTGGAAGACCGCGTTTGCGTCCGCCTCAAAGCGCGCCGCCGTCTTTTTTTTCTCCGCCAGATACGCGTCTATGACGTTTTCCGGCAGCACCTCGCGGATGAAGGCGCTCTTTTCCGCCAGCGAAATCGCCTCTTCCAACGATTCCGGCAGACTGCCGGAATCATCAAGCGGGGCTTGCAGCGGCGTCACCTCGGTGATGCCCTCCATGGCCGCCGCCAGCACCAGCGCGAACGCCAGATACGGGTTGCAGGCAGGATCGGGCGAACGAAGCTCCATGCGACCCGCGCCGGGATGCGCCGCTGGAATGCGCACAAGCTGACTGCGGTTGCCGAACGACCAGTTGATGCGCTTCGGGGCTTCCCAGCAGCCGAGGCGCTGATAGCTGGACGGCAGCGGATTCAGGAACAGGCTGATTTCGCGGATTCGGCCGAGGATGCCTGCGATGGCATGCTGCGCGTCAAGAGACAGCTGCCCGTCCTGCTGCTCGAAGATGTTGATGCCGCCGTGCTCGATGGAGAGGTTGATATGCAGCCCATTGCCGCTTTCGTCGCGCAGAGGCTTGGGCAGGAACGACGCGCACAGCCCGTACTGGTTGGCAATCGTGCGCACGGTCGTCTTGAAGGACATGGCGTTATCCGCCGCCTTGAGCGCACCCGCGTACTGGAAATCAATCTCGTTCTGCCCCGGTCCATGCTCGTGGTGGCTGCTTTCGGGGATGATGCCCATGTTTTCCAGCGTCAGGCAAATATCCCGGCGGACGTTCTCGCCCTTGTCCAGCGGCGACACGTCCATGTAGCCGGCGCAGTCCTGCGGGTGCAGGGTAACATCCCCCGCGTCGTCGGACTGGAAGAGGTAGAACTCGTACTCCGTGCCGATTTGGAACGTCAACCCCAGCGATTTCGCCTTTTCGACCTGCTGGCGGAGGATGCTCCGGCTATACCCGGTAAAGAGCGTACCGTCAGGCAGGAGGCAGTCGCACATCATGCGGGCGACGCGCCCCGTCTGCGGACGCCACGGCAAGAGGGTGATGGTCTTGGGGTCAGGGCGCAGAAACAGCTCGCTATGGCTGATATCGCAGAAGCCCTTGACCGCCGACGCATCGAAGGAGACGCTGCCGCTGAGTGCCCGGTGAAGCTGCGTGGGCATGATGGAGATGTTTTTGAGCGTGCCGAACAAATCGACGAATGCCAAACGGATAAATTTGACGTCGTTTTCTTCGACGAAGTCAAGGACTTCCTGTTCAGTCATAGGGGGAACCTCCTTGTTTCGCGCAGAGTGCGCATGGTGGTTGGGAGATTGGCTTGATGATTCTAATGGACTTGATTTTGCTTGTTGCGCAGGGATTTCGCTCCTGTGGGCGCGACCAAAGGGCATGAAAACAGGTGAAACCTGCGGTCGCCCTTTGGAAACCTTCGGTGCGCACTCCCGTAGCTGGTCTTTACCGCTGCTTTGGATTAGTTGGTCACATACATGGAGCGATACGGATTTGCGCTGTCCGGCACAAGGACAACGAAACGGTCAGCAAGAATCGCGTCGGCATCCTTGCCGAATTTCTCGGCAAACTGCCGCACGAACGGTGCAATTTCCGCCTTTTCCGCATCATCAGCTTCGTGGGACAGCACCTGCGCGGGAATGTCGAACGGCATATCGCAGTCGGTACGCAGGAATATCTTGCCGCCGTGCATTCCAGCAGCGGGGAAACGCCCGACGGGGGCGTGGTCATGCGTGTTCAAGCCCAGGACAATGATATAGCCGCCCGCCTGATATTCGCCGAGGAACGAACCCGCTTCGCCGCCGACGACAAGCACGGGAATGTGCGTCTGGTACGCCTTCATGTGGATACCCGCGCGATAGCCGACGTTCCCCTCGATGAGAATCGTGCCGCCGCGCATGGCGTAGCCCGTCGCGTCGCCGCAGTGACCGTGGATGGTCAGCGTACCGCTGTTCATGGTATCGCCGGTGGCATCCTGCGCATTGCCGAGAACCTCGACGTCGCAGCCGTCCAGATAGCAGCACAGCGCATTACCCGGAATGCCGTGAATCGTCACTTTTTTACCAGACAGTCCAGAACAAATATACCGCTGTCCGCACACGTTGTCAAGCTCGATTTCCGCGTCCGGACAGGTGTTGATTTCCTCGTTCAGCTCGCGGAAGTGCTTGTCGCCCGCTACGATTCTCACAGTCTGCTCCCTCCCATCAGCGTCGCCCGATCGCGGCGGGAGAACGCCATCAATTGCGGCTTATCCAGCATGAGTTCAAAGTCGATGCTGGAAAGCGGCGTTTTCTCGCGGATCAGCGCCGTATAAATGCCCGCGCGCGCCACGTTGCCGACGAGGATGTACCCCATCAGGCGGTCATCCTTCGTGCAGAGGCGCTTGTAGCTGCCGTTTTCGCGGATGATGTGGTCATCGCCCGTCATCGTGCCCGCGGTAATCATGTGCAGGCCGAACAGGCCCATTGCGTTCATCGGGATGGCGTTGAAGCTCTTGCCGCTCTTCCCTGCCATTGCCAAGCCGCAGATTTCGCCCTGCTGCGTCGCGTTCGGCAGCAGCGCCAGCACACGCTCGGTGTCGGTCGTCACATCGAAGGACTTCGCGCAGTCGCCCGCAGCGAAAATGTCCGGAGTGTCCGTCTCGCCCTGCGCGTTGGTGTGGATGCCGCGCGCCGCGTCCAGACCGAGGCTTTGCGCCAGCTCCGTCGCAGGACGCACGCCCACCGCCATCACCAGCTCGTCAAATTCGACCTCTTTGCCGCTCTGCATGATGGCCTTGCCCGGCTCGAACCGCGCGGCGCTGTCGCCCAGCAGGAATGTCACATCCTGCGCTTCGCAGTGCTTCTGCACCATTTGCGCAGCTTCCGCGTCCAGAATCGACGGGAGCACCTGCTTCGCCAAATCGCAGACGGTCACGCTCGCCACACGGTCGCGGATGCCTTCCAGACACTTCATCCCAATCAGGCCTGCGCCGACAATCAGTACGCGCGTGTTTTTCGTCAGGCAGTCCGCCAGTTCATGCGCGTCCCTGAGCGTCATGAACGTGTGATAATGTACGCTTTCCAGCCCCGGAATCGGCGGCACAAACGGCTTCGCGCCCGTCGCCAGCAGCAGCTTGTCATAGGGGTACACGTTGCCATCCGAACCCGTAACGTTCTTTTCGTCCTTGTCAATCGACACCGCCGCCACGCCGGAGCGGAAATCCACCCGGTTGCGCGCGTAGAAATCCGCCGGCTTGTAGCGCATTCTGGTTTCGTCCGTCTTGCCGCAGAGCAGGTAGGAAATCAGCGGGCGGGAGTAAGTAAATTCGTCTTCCTTGGACAGCAGGGTGATTTCGCCCGCGTCATCTGCGCGCCGGATGGTTTCCGCCGCTGTGACCGCCGCAGGCCCGTTGCCGATAATCACATACTTCACGCTCTTCTCACCTCTCCTCGTAGACAATCGCCTGATTCGGGCAGTTCTTGACACACAGCGGTTCGCCCGCGCCGTTCTTGGTGCACAGCTCACACTTCTGCATCACATGCCCCGTCTCGTCCGGCTCAATTGCGCCGTAAGGGCAGGACAGAATGCAGGTAAAGCAGCCGACGCACTTGTTCTCGTCGATGACGATCATGCCGTTTTGCCGTGTCAGCGCCCCGTTGATGCAGCCCTTGACGCACAGCGGGTCAGCGCAGTGGCGGCAGTTGACGGCGAAGTGGACGCCGTTCGCGCCCTCCTCGATGTGAATGCGCGGATGAATGCGGATGTTTTTGAGCGCCTTGACCATGTCGCTCTTGCCGGAATTGGCGAACGCGCAGTAATATTCGCACAGATGGCAGCCCAGACACCATTTTTCATTGACGTAGATTCTCTTCATGCCGCTCACTCTCCCGCATGTTTGACGCCGAGGATTTCAAGCTCCTTCTCGTTCAGCCCGACGCCGCGCAGCATCAAGCGGTTGCCGCGCAGGGCTTCGATGGAGTTGATGCCCATGCCGCCCATCATTTCCTTAATTTCGTGGTTCCACGCCGTGATGAGGTTGACCAGCCGCTGGCAGCCCATGTCGGGGTTCAGGCGCTGGGTCAATTCCGGAATCTGCGTGGCGATGCCCCAGTTGCAGCGCCCCGTCTGGCAGGAGCGGCACAGGTGACAGCCCAGCGCCATCAGCGCCGAGGTGGCGATATACACCGCGTCCGCGCCGAGGGCAATCGCCTTGACGACGTCCGCGCTGGAACGAATTGATCCGCCGACGACGAGGCTCACGCGGTCGCGGATGCCCTCTTGGCGGAGTCTCGTATCCACTGCTGCGAGCGCCAGTTCAATCGGGATGCCGACGTTATCGCGGATGCGGGTGGGCGCAGCACCCGTGCCGCCGCGGAAGCCGTCGATGGCGATGATGTCCGCGCCGGAACGCGCAATGCCGGACGCAATCGCCGCGACGTTATGCACCGCCGCAATCTTGACGATGACAGGCTTTGTGTACCGCGACGCTTCCTTCAGCGAGAAAACCAGCTGGCGCAGATCCTCAATGGAGTAGATATCATGATGCGGCGCGGGGGAAATCGCGTCCGAGCCTTCGGGAATCATGCGCGTTTTGGCAATATCCGCCACAATCTTCCTGCCCGGCAGATGCCCGCCGATGCCCGGCTTCGCGCCCTGCCCCATCTTGATTTCAATCGCCGCGCCCGCGTTCAGGTAATCGTGATTGACGCCGAAGCGCCCCGACGCGACCTGCACAATCGTGTGTTCGCCGTACTTGTAGAAGTCCTGATGCAAGCCGCCTTCGCCGGTGTTGTAATACGTTCCGAGCTTCTCCGCCGCGCGCGCGAGGGACTCATGCGCGTTATAGCTAATCGAGCCGTAAGACATGGCGGAGAACATAATCGGCACTTCGAGCTTGAGCTGGGGCGGCGTGTCGTCAATGAGCTTGCCGTCCTTGTCGCGGCGGATGCCTTCAGGACGGCTGCCGAGGTAAACGCGCGTCTCCATCGGCTCACGCAGCGGGTCAATGGACGGGTTCGTGACCTGCGAGGCGTTAATCAGCAGCTTATCCCAGTAGACAGGCAGCGGCGCGGGGTTGCCCATCGCGGACAAGAGCACGCCGCCTGACTGCGCCTGACGGTAGATTTCCGTCATCGCCTGCGCGGTATAGTTCACGTTGTCCTTGAACGTGTTGTCGGTCTTGACGATTTTCAGCGCGCGGGTCGGGCAGAGCGACACGCAGCGCTGGCAGTTGACGCACGCGCTTTCGTCGGAAATCATCAGCCCCAGTTCCGCATCGTACTGATGCACCTTGTTGGCGCATTGGCGTTCGCAGACGCGGCAGGTGATGCAGCGGTCCTGGTTGCGCACCACTTCATACGCGGGATAGAAAAAATCCACAGCCATCAGGCGCGACCCCCTTCCGTGGTAAAGATGACAGGCTGACCGCCGCGCGGCGCCCAGACGTTCGTAACATCCGGGGCAATGCGGCGAATCGCACATTCTTCGCTGGCGACATACGCCATGTCTTCCGTCTCCGCGACGACCATCGACCGCAGCTTCAAACGGTCATTGAGCGCCATCATGCCGCCGGTGAAACCGACGAGGATGGAGAACGGCCCGTTGATGAGCATCGACGGAAAACGCTGGCGCAAAAGCAGCATCCGCCGCTTCTCGTCCTCCGGCATGTGCTCAATCGTCGACCAGAACGGCGCCGCCAGCACCCTCGCCGCTTCCGAATACGTCAAGCCCTGCTTGCGCACGAGGTAGTCAATCATGTACGCAATGACCTCGGTGTCGGTCATCAGCGTGCAGGTGTAGCCGTACATCTCCATACAGCGGCGGTTCGCGTCGTAGGAGGAGATTTCGCCATTGTGGACGACGGACACGTCCAGCAGCGTGAACGGGTGCGCGCCGCCCCACCAGCCGGGGGTGTTCGTCGGATAGCGCCCGTGCGCCGTCCAGCACGTCGCAGCGTATTCCTCCAGGCGGAAGAAGCGCCCCATGTCCGCCGGGTAGCCAACGCCCTTGAAGACGCCCATGTTCTTGCCGGAGGAGAAGATGAACGCGCCGGGAATGTTGACGTTGACGTGCAGCACATGCGCCGCCGTGAACGCATCCTCATCCATCGCCTCTTCCTGACAGCGCCACGCCTTCGAGGTGACGAAATAGCGCCAGATAATCGGCGGATCGGTAATTTCGCGCATCGGGCGCGTCGGCATGACGGACATGCTGTGAATATCGAAGAAGCGCTTCAGGTAATGCTCGCAGTCATCCCGCGCGGACTCATTGTCGTAGAACATATGGAAGGCATAGCAGTCCGCAAAATCAGGATAAATGCCATACCCCGCGAAGCCACCACCCAGCCCGTTGGAGCGGTCGTGCATGGGTTCCATCGCGCGGATGATGGTATCGCCGCCGATTTTTCCGCCCTTCTTGTGGAAAATGCCCGCGATGGCGCACCCGCTGGGAATGCGCACCTCCCCTTCCATCGGATTGCGTGTGCCGAAAAGGGATGAATCCCGCGTATCAATCATGGCTGAAACCTCCTTCGAGTTGTCTTTCCGGCGCTTGTGCTGTCTGCCGAAAAGAGATGCAAAAAGGCGCTCATGCCGCGCGCAGGGCATACTCCACCTGCAACATGCAGGGAGCATTCCCATCTGCGTGGCATGAACGCCGTTGTTCACCACATGTTCGATTGTACAGGATTCGCGCTGTTCCGTCAAGGTATTTCGCTGTTCTTTCCATGTTTTTATGCAGATTTTGATGGTTTTCAGCGAATTTTCGCGGCGAATTGCAAGTTTGCTATGCCTAACTGTCATTCGCAGCAGCGGCAGTTCTGCCAATCACGCCTGTTCTAAACTGCTTTTTCCCCTCATATTCCCTCCATCGGAGGTGAACCCAGCATGACAGACTTGGAACTTTTTGCGCGTCTCATCCAGTGTGAAGCCGGCGGCGAAGGTGACAACGGCATGAAAGCCGTCGCGAGCGTGGTCATGAACCGTGTCCGCACCAGCGTCGGGGAATACGGGCGCTACAATACCATCCCCGCCGTCATCTATCAGGACGGTCAGTTCAATTGCGTCCGCACACGGCTATCCGGCCGGACGAACCTGCAAAACGTCTACAATATGAATCCGACAAACGTTCACTACGAAATTGCGGAATGGGCGATGGCGGGCGGGCGGCTGGCGAATCTCTGGGAAGCGCTGTGGTTCTTCAACCCGTATTCTTCCACATGTCCGAACAATTTCCCGTCGAGCGTGGGGTATTTTCAAATCCGCATTGGCAATCACTGCTTTTACAATCCAGCGCCGTCGTATGCCAATACCTGATGGCAAAACTGCCCTCGCCGTCCGCGGCATTGCAAGGCGCATTCCCTCACGGAAAGATTGCAGACGAAAAACCTTCTAATTCCGCAACTGAATCCACCCCTCCCTTGACGCGCTGGCGGCATCATGCTATGCTGATGATGTATACGCAAGGAGGGACGTACTTTCATGACACGCGCACGCGGCAGGGATGCCGACATGACGCAGGGCAATATTCTGCGGCAATATATTGATTTTGCGCTGCCGCTGACCGTCGGGCTGCTCTTCCAGCAGCTGTACAGCGCGGTGGACAGCATCGTGGTAGGCAATTTCGTTGGGGAAACGGCGCTGGGGGCAGTCGGCTCAACGGGCAACATTATTAACATGCTCATCGGCGTATGCAACGGTCTGTCGCTTGGCGCCGGGGCAGTCATCAGTCAGGCATACGGCGCGAAAAACCATGAGCGCATCAGCAAAGCGGTGCATACGACGATGCTGATGACGTTCCTGCTGTGCATCGTGGCGACGGCAGTCGGCGTGGCAATTGTAAAGCCAAGTTTGCAGCTGATGCGCACGCCGGATTCCATGCTGGCAGAAGCAACCGAGTACCTGACCATCTACTTTGCGGGCATTGCGGGACTGCTGATTTACAACATGGGCAGCGCGATTCTGCGCGCCGTGGGCGACTCGCGGCGACCGCTGTATTTTCTCGTTTTCTCCGCGGTCGTCAACACCGTGCTGGATCTGCTGTTCGTCATCTGCTTCCACATGGGTGTGGCAGGTGTGGCGTATGCGACGATTATCGCACAGGCGGCAAGCGCGGTGCTCGTGCTGTATGTGCTGACGAAGGAGAACGCGTCCTTCGGGCTGCGGTGGAACAAGCTGCACATCGACGGGCGGGCGCTGAAGGAAATCCTGATTATCGGCCTGCCCGCGAGCATCCAGCAGGGCTTGACTTCCTTCTCGAACATGTTCGTGCAGGGGTACATTAACGACCTTGGCGACCTGAGCGCGTCCGGCTGGGCGGCGTACAACCGCATCGACATGTTCCTGATGGTGCCCACGACGGCAATTGGGCAGGCCTCGACGACATTCGTGGCGCAGAACTGGGGCGCGCAGCAGCCGGAGCGCGCGCGCAAAGGCGTTCGCACAGGCATCCTGCTGTCGCTGGGGTGCATGGGCGTGTGCGCTGTCGGCGTGATACTGCTGGCGCGCCCGCTGCTGTCGATTATTTCCCCGTCAGAGGCGGTCATTTCCTTCGGGGCGCGCTTCCTGTATATCATCACGCCCTTCTACCTTGTCATTTCGTTCAACCAGATGTACGCGGGCGCACTGCGCGGCATCGGCGAATCGGTAATTCCGACGGTTATCATGCTGTTCTCGTTTGTCGTGTTCCGCCAAATCTACCTTTATCTCGCCACAACGATGATTGCGGATGAACAGCTGCGCTTCGTCATTGTTGCGCTGGCGTACCCGGTAGGATGGATGCTCTGTTCGGCGCTGGAGGCGATTGCGTACCACCGCAGCCGGCTGTTCCATCCGGCGCTGAAGAAGGCGGAAGCGTAAGTAATTCGGAATGAGCAATTGTGGGTGAACAGCTATCCAGCATATCAAAAGACGGCACTGTCCCACCTGTTTTCAGGAAAGGCAGTGCCGTCTTTATGTTAAATTTTCCAGCTGCGGATGCGCTCGACCGCCTGTTCCGTCTTTTCCAGCGTGTTGAACGCGGTCAGGCGGAAGTACCCCTCGCCGCTCGGCCCGAAGCCCGAACCCGGCGTGCCCACGATGTGGCATTCATCCAGCAGGCGATCAAAGAACGTCCAGCTGTCCATGCCTGCCGGAACCTTCAGCCAGATATACGGCGCATCCACCCCGCCAAACACGGTGATGCCCGCTGCCGTCAGACCCTCGCGGATAATCTTGGCGTTGCGCATGTAGTAGGCAATCGTCTCCTGAATCTGCTTCTGCCCTTCCTCGGTGTACACCGCCGCCGCAGCGCGCTGCACGGGGTAGCTGACGCCGTTGAACTTGGTGGACATGCGGCGCTTCCACAGTGCGTTCATCTCCACCGGCTCTCCCTTGGCATTCAGCCCCTTCACCGCGTGCGGAACGACCGTGTAGCCGCAGCGCGTGCCCGTGAATCCCGCCGTCTTGGAGAAGGAATTGCACTCGATGGCGCACTCCTTCGCGCCGTCAATCTCGTAGATAGACAGCGGAATATCCGGCGTGGACACGAACGCGCGGTATGCCGCATCGTAGATAATCAGCGCGCCGTTCTCGCGGGCGTAGTTCACCCACTTCGTCAGCTGCTCGCGGTTCAGCACCGTTCCAGTCGGGTTGTTGGGGTAGCAGAGGTAAATCACATCCACAGGCTTATCCGGCAGCGCGGGCACAAAGCCGTTTTCCGCGTTGCAGGGCAGGTAGACCAGCCGATCCCACTTGCCGTCAGCATACTCGCCAGCGCGGCCCGCCATGGCGTTGGAATCGACATACACCGGGTACACCGGGTCGGTGACGGCAATCACCGCATCGGCGCTGAACAACTCCTGAATGTTGCCCACGTCGCACTTCGCGCCGTCGGAAATGAACACCTCGTCGAAATCAACCTGCACGCCGCGGCTGGCATAATCATGCTCGCGGATGGCGTTGACGAGAAAGTCATAGCCGTAATCCGGGCCGTAGCCGTGGAATGTCTCCTGCACACCCATTTCGCTGACCGCCTTGTGCATCGCTTCGATGACGGCGGGTGCCAGCGGGCGGGTGACGTCGCCGATGCCCAGACGGATGATGTCCGCATCGGGATGCGCGGCGCTGTACGCCTTCACGCGGCGAGCGATTTCCGCAAACAGGTAAGACCCCGGCAGACGGGTAAAATAATCGTTGATATGAAACATAGCTATCTACCTTTCTACATATTATATAGGGATATGCCCTGATTTTACTCCCCCAGCCACTCGCCGTCAAAGACGAACTGTGCTGTTCCCTCTTGATAGACGTGACCGTCGTCAGGCGACCAGTCCAGCACCAAAGAGCCGCCGAGCAAATCCATCACAACATGGCGGTCGGCGCGGCCCGTCATCACCGCCGCGACAATCGATGCACACGCGCCCGTGCCGCACGCCAGCGTCTCGCCCGCGCCGCGCTCCCACACGCGCATCCGCAGGTGATCGCGGGAGACAACCTGCACAAACTCCACATTCGCGCGCTGCGGAAAAATCGCGTTGTTCTCCAGCAGCGGGCCAATCTGCTCCAAATCCACATAATCCGGGTCACGGACGAAAATCACGCAGTGCGGATTGCCCATTGACACGCAGTGGATTTCGTACGTCGCGCTGCCGACATTCAGCCGATGCCCCATGACGACCTCGCCCGGCAAATCCACCGGGATTTGGGGCGGAAACAATTCCGGCATTCCCATATCGACGCGCACTGTCTGGACTTTTCCGTCTTTGACGTTCAGGTTCAGGATTTTCAGCCCCGAATCCGTCATCAGGCTGACCGTCGTCTTGTCCGTCAAGCCGCGGTCGTAGACATACTTGCCGATGCAGCGCGCGCCGTTGCCGCACATGCCGCCGTTCGAGCCATCGGCGTTGTACATCTTCATCTCAAAATCCGCCACGTCCGACGGGCAGATCAGAATCAGTCCGTCGCTGCCGACCCCGTAATGGCGGCGGCTCATCTGTTTCGCCAGCTCTGACGGTTTCTCCACATGCTCCTCAAAGCAGTTGACATACACATAGTCATTGCCGATGCCCTGCATCTTTGTGAATCGCATTCGTCCCCGACCTCCCTGTTCTGTGATGTTCCCTATTATATCGGATTTTTCCCGGTTCGTAAAGGGATTCATGGAAAAAAGCCGGAAAAAGCGCAGTGGTCGATTATCGCCCAGCGCGTACAATGGGCTTTCTGTCAAAAAAAGTGCGATTTTTTCTCATTTTCCTATTGACAACGTTTCCGGTCTGTGGTATGATACAGACAGTTGGAAACGTTACCGACACCGTTTCCTATCAATGACCGCCATTGGAAGCAGAAAGGAGCGCTGCGGTTGAAAATCTACACCATCCGCGATATTGCGCGACTTTCCGGCGTCAGTGTCACGACCGTTTCCCGCGTGCTGAATCACCGACCGGATGTGAATCCGCAGACACGCGAAAAGGTTGAGCAGGTCATGGCGGAATGTCATTTTGTCGGCAACGCCAACGCGCGCAGTCTCAAGCAGGCGGATACAGAAACCATCGCGCTGATTCTGCGCGGCAGAGAAAACCCGTTCCTGAATTCACTTGCAGAGGCGATGCTTCAATACACGCACGGTCTGACCCCCGCCTTTCTGACCGAGTTCATCGACGAGAAAGCGGACGAATTCCAAACCGCCGTGCAGCTCTGGCACGAAAAGCGTGTCAACGGCTTCATCTTTGTGGGCAGCCGTATCGACGAACGCGCACAGGTGCTGGAGGGAATGGATTTGCCCATGGTCTTCGCAACCGTCAACGCAGACAAAACTGCGCTTCCCCGCGCTGCCAGCGTCTTTATCGACGATCAGCGCATGGGTTACGAGGCCATGCGAATACTGCTGAACGCAGGACACCGGAAAATCGCCGTTTTCGGCGGTGCACGTGTCGGTGACGACTCCTTCGCGCTCCGTTACGCGGGCGCTATGGCAGCCTTGCAGGAGGCAGGCGTGCCGTTTGAGGATAAGCGTTTCATCGAGACGCGCTTTTCGCTCAAGGGCGCTTACGACACTACGCGCGCCTTTTTCGCCACGCAAAGCGACACCACCGCCGTCTTCTGCATGTCCGACACCGTCGCAATGGGCGTCATCCGCGCCCTGACAGACATGGGGCGGCACGTTCCAGAGGATGTAGGCGTTATCGGCTTTGACGGCATCGAGATGAGCAAATTCTTCGTGCCGCGGATAACGACCATCGAGCAGCCCATCGACGAAATCGCCCGCGAGAGCGTCCGCGTTCTGATGGACATGCTGGAAAACGGACGGCCGCCGCGCCACATCGTCGTTCCGGCGAAGGTGCAAATGCGCGAATCCGTCTGACAAGGACATAGCAGACCGTTTTTGCGGTCATACTGCATTCGGTATTCTCAGCGAAAAGCTGTGTGATACATCAACCCGTCATCCGCGCGGCGGAAAGCCGTGTGAGATAGAAAAGAGGAGGTACTTCCCTATGAAAAAGCTGCTGGCAATGGTTCTGGCTGCTGTAATGGTGCTGTCTCTGTGCAGCTGCGCGACCGCTGAGGAGACGGTTGCCCTGCGTGTGTGGGTTGGCGATAACGCCGACCTGCCGTGGATCAACGGTGTGATTGAGAACTTCAAGGCTGCGCATCCCGAAAAGACCTACGACATCTCCGTGGATATTCAGGCTGAGGGCGACTGCTCCAAGCGCGTCCTGAACGACACCGAGGCTGCTGCGGACGTGTTCACCTTCGCGGACGACCAGTTCAACTCCCTGATGAACGCCGAGGCGCTTCAGCAGGTCATGGTTGATGCGGACGAGATCATCGCGGCGAACGGCGGCGCGAATGCCGGCGCTGTGCAGGCATCCACCGGTGCGGACGGCAACCTCTACGCCTATCCGGCAACTGCCGACAACGGCTACTTCATGTTCTACAATAAGGAATACTTCACCGAGGAAGACGTGCAGACGCTGGACGGCATGCTGGCGAAGGCTGCCGCTGCCGGCAAGTACGTCGGCTTCCCGATGAGCGACGGTTGGTATCTGTACTCCTTCTTCCAGGGCGCTGGTCTGGAAATGCACGTCACTGAGGACGGCGTGACCAACACCTGCAACTGGAACGCGACCGACACCGAAATCACGGGTGTGCAGGTTGTGGAAGCTCTGCTGGCCATCACCTCTAACCCCGGCTTCCGTGAAGCGAACTCCGACCCCTTCGTGGCGGGCGTTAAGGACGGCTCCATCATCGCCGGCGTGTCCGGTACCTGGAACGCGAAGGTTGCTCAGGAAGCGTGGGGCGAAAACTACGCGGCCTGCAAGCTGCCCACCTACACCGTCGCGGGCAAGCAGGTGCAGATGGCTTCCTTCGCTGGCTTCAAGCTGGTTGGCGTGAACCCCTACTCCCAGAATATGTATGACGCGATGCTGTTCGCGGAATTCATGACCAACGAAGAGAACCAGATTTCCCGCTTTGAACTGCGTGGTCAGGGCCCGTCCAACGTGAATGCTGCCGCTTCCGAAAAGGTGCAGGCTGCTCCCGCGATTGCCGCACTGGCTGCTCAGTCCGCCTTCTCCACCGTGCAGCGCGTTGGTAACAAGTACTGGGATCCCGCCGCTGCGCTGGGCAAGATTCTGGTCAACGGCAATCCTGACGGCATCGAGCTCCAGACCCTGCTGGACAACGCTGTGGCGGGCATCACCGCTGCCGGCGATATGTAATCCGGCTCTGTAGAATCCTCACAGCCGCTCCGCTTCTTCATTATCAGTTGAGCGGAGCGGCTCTTTTTCTTCCCTGCAAAACATAAGTAAGGAGCGCGGATGCTATGAGTCAGACCAAGGCCAGAAAAAAGCCGGGCGTCGTTCGGTTCTTTGAAGGCATCGCAGAATTTTTCACCAGTACCGTCAAAGCCTTTGTCGAGGGCGATATTTTCGTCAAGCTGTCTGCGCTTCTGTGCGGTACAAGCTGCTTTGCACGCAAGCAGTATTTGAAGGGCTTCTTCATCTGCTTGATTCAGGCAGCCATCATGTTTGTTTTCCCAACCTTCTTCTTCCCCTACATGAGCAAGCTGTCCACCCTGGGCACCGTGCAGCAGAAGCGCGTTTTCAATCCGGAGACGATGAAGAACGAGTTCAACGACTACGATAACTCCTTCCTCATCCTGCTTTTCGGCGTTCTGGGCGTTGTGCTGCTGATTACGGCGGTCATCCTGTGGATGCGCAACCTGCGCAGCGCACGCGAGGTGGAACTCACCGCCAAGAGCGGCAAGCACGTCAACACCTTCCGCGACGACCTGAGCGACGCGCTGGACAAGAAGTTCCACCGCACGCTGCTGACGCTGCCGGTGCTGGGCGTGGTGCTGTTCACCATCATCCCGCTGATTGTCATGATTCTCATCGGCTTCACGAATTATGACCGCAACCACCTGCCCCCGTCGAAGCTGTTCACCTGGGTTGGGCTGGATAACTTCAGCAAGCTCACCGCCCTGACTGCTGACAGCTCGTTCGGCTATGCGTTCACGCGCGTACTGGTGTGGACGCTCGTCTGGGCAGTGCTGGCGACGTTCACCTGCTATATCGGCGGCATCCTGATGGCGATGTTCATCAACAACCGCAACACGAAGGGCAAGAAGTTCTGGCGTACCTGCTTCATGGTCGCGATGGCGGTGCCGCAGTTCGTGTCGCTGCTGCTGGTTCGCAACTTCTTCGCTGACCTTGGCATCGTCAACACCATCTGCAAGAACATCGGCCTGACCGACTGGCTCTACTCCATCGGCGCGATTCCGACAGCGAACTTCATCCCGTTCCTTACCCACCCCGCGTGGGCGCGCCCGATGATTATCCTCATCAACATCTGGGTCGGCATCCCCTATCAGATGCTGATTGCGACCGGCATCCTGATGAACATCCCGACGGAGCTGATTGAGGCGGCGAAGATTGACGGCGCGAACGCATGGCAGTCATTCAAGTCCATCACCATGCCGTACATTCTCTTCATCACAGGGCCTTCGCTGGTCAACTCGCTGGTGGCAAACATCAATAACTTCAACGTCATCTGGCTGCTCAGCCGCGATGTGTACACCACGTCCGACCAGCTGATGGCGAACGCAAACGCGAACGAAGTTGACCTGCTGGTGACGTGGCTGTACCGCCTGACGCAGGATCAGAGCAACTACAAGATGGCGTCGGTCATCGGCATTCTGGTCTTCGTGGTCTGCGCGATTCTGACGCTGGTCGCCTTCAGCCGCATGATTAAGGGCGATAAGGAGGAGAGCTTCCAGTGAGTACGACGAAATATGACCATCTGCCGGAGCAGGAGAAGCACGCGGCATTGGCGCGCGAGGAAGCCGCCATCAAAGCCGAGGCGCTCCGTTACCACGACAAGCACCGCATGACACCCGCGAAGGCTGCCAAGCTAACGGCTCGCCACGTTGTGCTGGCGCTGCTTGCCGCCTTCTGGCTGATTCCGATTCTGTGGCTGGTTGTCACATCCTTCGGCGTGGACAAGGGGCCGAACATCTCGACGTTCTTCCCCAAGGCGTACACGCTTGACCATTACAAGGCGCTGCTTTCGCCCGACTCGGTCAACCAGTTCCCGCAGTGGATGCTCAACACGTTCATCGTTGCCTGCTTCACCTGCGTCATTTCGACGCTGTTCGTGCTGATGGTGGCGTACGCGATGTCGTGTATGCGCTTCAAGGCGCGCAAGCCGCTGATGAACATCGCTATCATCCTGAACCTCTTCCCCGGCTTCCTGAGCATGATCGCGGTCTACTTCATCATGAAGCAGTTTGGGCTGACCGGCACGCTGACGGGCTTGATTATCGTGTACAGCGCGGGTTCGGGCATGGGTTACCTGATTGCGAAGGGCTTCTTCGACACGGTGAGCAAGTCCCTGCGCGAATCGGCGTATCTGGAGGGCGCGAATGAATTCACCGTTTTCTGGAAAATCATTCTGCCGCTGTCCAAGCCGATTATCGTCTACACGGTTATCAACTCGTTCCTCGCGCCATGGATGGACTTCGTGTTTGCTGACCTGATGATGACCAGCGGCACGGCGGCTAACAAGACCGTTGCGCTCGGTTTGTTCGCGATGGTGAACAAGGTCAACCGCAACAACTACTTTGCGCAGTTCTGCGCCGGCGGCGTGATTGTCTCCATTCCGATTTCCATTCTCTTCGTCATCATGCAGAAGTTCTACGTCGAAGGCATCACGGGCGGTTCGGTGAAGGGGTAACCAGAGGCTCTGCCTCTGGACTCCGCAAGGGAGTTCCTCCCTTGACCCTTTCGCGCGATTGAGTTGCGCGCAACTTCATACTGTGTCCGCGTGTTTCGCTGTGTATTGCAAGGAGGAGCCTTATGCGCAAGTTTCTTTCGGGTATCCTGTCTCTGCTTCTGCTCATGGGGCTTCTCCCTGCCGCGTATGCAGAAGAACCTGCCCTCGGCGTGACCTACGAAATTTTTGTTGCCTCCTTCCAAGATTCGGACGGCGACGGCATCGGGGATTTGCAGGGCATCATCGACCGACTGGATTATTTGCAGTCGCTGGGCGTCCGGCAGATTTGGCTCATGCCTATCCACCCCTCCCCCAGCTATCATAAGTACGATGTGCTGGATTACTACGCTGTTGACCCGTCTTACGGCACGCTTGATGACTTCGACCGCCTGACCGCCGCCTGCAAGGAGCGCGGCATCCGCGTCATCCTTGATTTGGTGCTGAACCACTCGTCAAGTTCGCATCCGTGGTTTCTCGCGGCGTGCGACGACAAATTCTTCTCCCGCACGGGCGAAACGACCGACTGGTACGTTTTCTACCCGGAGGAAGGGAACGCGCGGCACAAAATCAGCGGCTGTTCGTGGTGGTATGAAGGGCAGTTCGGCAGCCACATGCCAGATTTCAACCTTGACAGCGAATCGCTGCGGGCAGAGTTCGCCAAAATCATCACGTTCTGGCAGTCGCATGGCGTGGGCGGCTTCCGCCTGGATGCCGTGACCAGCTACTACACGGGTGCAAACGCCTCCACCGCTGATTTCCTGCGCTTCGTTTGCGAAACGGCGAAAGCGAACGACCCGGACTGCTACCTCGTTGGCGAAGCATGGACGGACGAAGCAACCATTCTTACGCTCTACGAAAGCGGCATTGACAGCCTGTTCAACTTCCCCGCTTCGGACAGCACCGGGCGCTTCGTGAAAGCAGCGCTGGCGGGCAAAAGCAGCACCGTCTCTGCTGCGCAGGCGGACTGGAACGCACGAATCCGCGCCGTCTCTCCGGCTTCGGTGGATGCGCCGTTTGTGAGCAACCATGATATGGCGCGCGCACGCGGGATGCTCCGCTCCAAGGTACCGAACGAGAAAGCCGCCGCGCTGCTGTATCTGCTCATGCCGGGTGTTCCAACCGTCTACTACGGCGAAGAACTGGGCATGTCCGGCTCCGGGAGCGACGAAAACAAACGCCTGCCGATGGTGTGGTCAAGCGACGCAGCCACGCAGTGCAAAGCCCCCGCCGCTGCCGACCAAGCCCAGCGCTTGACAGACGGCGTGGCGGAGCAGGACAGCGACCCGGACAGCCTGCTGAACTGGTACCGCCAGCTGATTGCCCTGCGCAATCTCGCGCCCGAGCTGACCCGCGGCGAAATGACCGCGCTGGACGGCGGCAATGACGCAATTTGCGCCTACACTGTGACCGACGCGGGCAGCACCGTCGCCATCATCAGCAATGTCAGCCAGAAAGATACGCTGACTGTCTCGCTGGATGTGCTGCGCGGTGCGGAGCTGCTGGGCGGCATCGGCGGTGCGGCATTTGCGGACGGTACGGCGAATCTGCCGCCGCTGTCGGGCATAATCGTACGTTTACCGTAAACTTTTTCCCCGAAATCAGCAGGATTTTCGCGTTTGACAGCGAATCTTCTTCCTTGAACAAGAATGCGGGATGAAAAACCCGCATTTCTTTCCACGATTTTCGGAAACGTTTCCGATTTCTCCATTTTTCCCGAAAGGATGGACTCGACTCATGCGCAAAAGCGGTATTTTGATGCACATCTCTTCCCTGCCCGGTGCAGGCGGCATCGGCAGTCTGGGCAAGGAAGCCTATGCGTTTGCGGACTTTCTGGTAGCAAGCGGCATGAAGCTGTGGCAGGTGTTGCCGATGGGACCGACCGGCTACGGCGAATCTCCTTACCAGTCTTTCAGCGTCCACGCGGGCAATCCAATGCTGATTTCCACCGAGAAGCTGGTGGCGGATGGTCTGCTGACGCTTGACCCCGGTGAAGAATTTGTGCCCACGCAGGATGAGCGGGTGGAATTTGACCAAGTGCGCGAGAACAAGGAGAAGCTGCTGCGCAAAGCGTTCCATCAGAGCGAAAAGGGACTTCTGCCGGAGATTCGCCAATTTCTGCGTGACGAGCGCTGGGTGAGCGACTTCGCGCTGTTCACCGCCGTCAAGCAGCATTTCGGCGGCGTCATGTGGCGTCAGTGGCCAGACAAGGGCATCAAGATGCGCAGGAAGGAATCGCTGCTGCAATACCGCATGATGCTCGACGAGGATGTGCGCTACCACGTCTTCTGCCAGTTCATTTTCTTCCGCCAGTGGAAGGAATTCAAGGCATACTGCAACAGCAAGGGCATCGAGCTTTTCGGCGACATGCCGATTTACGTTGCCGAAGACAGCGCGGACACATGGACGCAGCCGGAAGTTTTCCAACTGGACAAGAACCGCGCGCCGAAGCGCGTCGCGGGTGTGCCGCCGGACTACTTCTCCGCTGATGGGCAGATGTGGGGCAATCCGCTCTACCGCTGGACGTACCTGTTCTTCCGCCGCTACGACTGGTGGGTGGAGCGGATGCGCGGCATGAGCAAGCTCTACGACATTGTGCGCGTTGACCACTTCATCGGCTTTGCGAACTACTACTCCATCCCCTACGGCGCGCCGAACGCCCGCAGCGGCAAGTGGATTGTCGGGCCGGGCAAGAAGCTGTTCCGCCGCCTGAAGAAGGAGCTGCCGAATCTGCGCGTTGTGGCGGAGGATCTCGGCGTACAGAGCGACCGTGTGCGTGAATTGCTGAAATTCGTCGGCTATCCGGGCATGAAAGTCGCGACCTTCGGCTTCGGCGGCGATGCGGACGGCAACCAGCACTTCCCCGGCAACTGGTCGGAGAACTACGTTGCCTACACCGGCACGCACGACAATGACACCACCGCCGGGTGGATTGCCACCGCTGACGAAACCACGCTCAAAGCCGCGAAGGACTACCTGCACTTTGACGGCACGGACGACGGCGTGGAAGCCTTCATCCGCTGCGTGCTGTCCTCTCCGTGCTGCATGGCGGTTGTGCCGATGCAGGATGTGCTGCATCTGGGCAGCGAAGCCCGCATGAACCTACCCGGCACCATCGGCGGCAACTGGGCATGGCGCATGAAACCCGGCGCCGCGACGGAGGATGTTGCCCGCCATCTGCGCGAAATGAATCAGGAGTATCAGCGTATCTGATTTTGTGGAATCCCCACTATCAATCGACGAATATAAAGGAGAGAGCAACATGATGAACGCCAAGGAACTGCTTCGGCAGACCGAATCGCTGCTGCTGCAGAACGACCACATCACCCTTGCGGAAGCCTCCGCGACACAGCTGCACAATGCCCTGTCCACCGCCGCCATGAACGCGCTCACCCCCACTTGGGTCAAGTGCGAAGCGAAACGGCAGGCGCATCGGCAGGCGTACTACCTGTCGGCAGAATACCTCGTCGGCCGCATGGTGTACAACAACCTGTTCTGCCTTGGGCTGCTGGACGACGTGAAGGCGCTGCTGGCGGAAAAAGGCGTTGACATCGCGATTCTGGAAGACATTGAGGACGATGCTTTCGGCAACGGCGGTTTGGGCCGTCTGGCAGCTTGCTTCCTTGATTCCGCGGTCACGACGAACGTCCCGCTGACCGGCTACGGGCTGCGCTACCGCTACGGTCTGTTCAAGCAGACATTTGTCAACGGCTATCAGCACGAAGAGCCGGACGATTGGAGCCGCTTCGGCGACCCGTGGAGCATCCGCCGCGTTGACCAGGCAGTCGTTGTCAAGATGAAGACCGGCGACGTGCTGGCCGTCCCCTACGACATGCCGATTATCGGCTATGGCGCGAAGAACATCGGCACGTTGCGCCTGTGGCAGACCGAATCCCTGCACGAAATCGACTTCACCGCCTTCAACAATCAGCATTACGCGCAGGCATCCGCCGACAAGAACAAGGCGGAGGACATTACCAAGTTCCTTTACCCCAACGACGACCGCCGCGAAGGCAAGCAGATGCGTATCAAGCAGCAGTATGTGCTGGTCAGTGCGTCCCTGCAGGATATGCTGCGCGCCTACAAGAAGCGTCACGGCGATGATTACGCATGGTTCGCCGAGGAGCACGCCGTGCAGCTGAATGATACGCACCCGGTCATGGCGATTCCGGAGCTGACCCGCCTGCTGATGGAAGATGGCTTCACGTTCGACGCGGCGTTTGAGATTGTCCGCAACGTCTTTGCGTACACGAACCACACCGTAATGCAGGAAGCGCTGGAGAAATGGGATTTGGCGCTGCTTGCAAGCGTCTGCCCGGAGCTTGTTGCCATCATCCGCAAAATCGACGCGAAGTTCAAGGCGGACATGGCTGCACGCGGTGCGGAGGTCAAGGCAACCCGCTGCATCATCTGGAACAATCAGGTGCATATGGCGCAGCTGGCGGTTTATGCGACCGTCGCCACGAACGGCGTCGCCGCGATTCATACCGAAATCCTCAAGGACGACGTGTTTGCGGACTGGTACGCGCTGTATCCGGAGCGCTTCCAGAACAAGACGAACGGCATCACGCAGCGCCGTTGGCTGGGGCTGTGCAATCCGGAACTGACCGCGCTGATTGAGAAGCACATCGGCAGCGGCTTCCTGACCGATTTGGACAAACTGGAAGCCTTGAAGCCGCAGATCAGCGACGACCTGTGCCGCGAGTTCATCGCCGTGAAGAAGGAAAAGAAAGCGCAGCTTGCCGCCGAGATTGAGAAGCGCGAAGGCGTGAAGCTCGACCCGAACATGATTTTCGACATTCAGGTGAAGCGCCTGCATGAATACAAGCGCCAGCTGATGAACACCATGTCCATCCTGCACCTGTATTTCTGCCTGAAGGACGGTACGCTGACCGACTTCACGCCCACGGCGTTCATCTTCGGTGCGAAGGCTGCGCCGGGCTATGCGCGCGCCAAGGCGATTATCCACCTGACCAACATGGTCGCCGACATGGTGAATAACGACCCTGACACCTCTTCCCTGCTGAAGGTGGTGTTCGTGCACAACTACAACTGCTCGTGGGCGGAGAAGCTGATTCCCGCGGCGGATGTGTCCGAGCAGATTTCCACCGCCGGCACGGAAGCGTCTGGCACGGGCAACATGAAGCTGATGCTCAATGGCGCGGTGACGCTGGGAACATATGACGGCGCAAACGTCGAGATTACCGAGCAGGCAGGCCGCGAGAACGAGTACATTTTCGGTGCGACGGTTGAAGAAATCAACGCGCTGAAGAAGAACGGCTACGACCCGCGCGCGATTTACAAGGCCGACAAGGAAATTGCGCGCGTGCTGGACACGATGGTGGACGGCACCTTCCCCGACCCGGACGGCGCCATCAAGGAGCTGGTGTCCTCCCTGCTGCTGGGCGCAAGCTGGCACAAGCCCGACCACTACTTCATCCTCCACGACTTCCACAGCTATGTGGACGCGAAACTGGCGGTCAACCGCGATTACCGCGACGAGTTGTCCTTTGCGCGCAAGTGCCTGATGAACATCGCCAGCGCAGGCATGTTCTCCTCCGACCGCACGATTGCGCAGTACGCGAAGGAGATTTGGAAGGTCTGAGTTCTTCTTTCCCTATAAAAACTGCCCTGCGGGTTCAAACCGCAGGGTTTTTTGATGTGCTTGTTTTAGGGAAATTCCACACTATTTCCAGATGGATTTTGAAATAATATCAGATGTAATCTATCATCCTTCTCTTGCCCTGCGTGCGCAGCTGCTTCGGCGCTGTTCACGCAGGGCGTTTTGTTTTGCCATGCTATCCGGTCGCGCCCATCGGCGCGACAATGTGCAGGTTATGGGTAATGCTGATTTGGGGGTGCATCTGCGGACGCGCAAAGATACAACCGCTGCGCTGAAAGCGCTTCGCTGTTCAGCGCTCGTGGAGCGGAATTGTCGCGTTTGGCATAACTGGTCTAACGGTGCAGCAGTTGGGGCGTTGCCCCAAGCCCCACAAGGGGCGCCGCCCCTTGACCCTGCAAGGGACATTGTCCCTTGACCCTTTTTGGGCTGCCCGGCTTGGTCGCTTCTCCATACTCCCCCTCCCGCAAATTTTTCTTTCCCCCGCCCTTCCCCTTTTCCCTCCTCCACATATTCTACCATTGGAGGGCAGGGGCATTTCCCCCTGCAAGAAAGGGAGTGACGCCATGCCTACACCTTATTTCGAGGTCGCACACCTCACCAAACACTTCTCCACCGATGAATCCACCGTCGCCGCCATTCAGGATGTCTCTTTTTCCTTGCAGAAGGGGCAGTTTCTCTCCATCTTGGGGCCCAGCGGCTGCGGAAAATCCACCCTCTTCAACCTCATCGCCGGTCTGATGCAGCCGGATTGCGGCGACATCCTCCTGCAAGGCGAATCCATGCTCCTGCGCCCCGGTCTGACCGGCTACATGCTGCAAAAAGATTTGCTCCTGCCGTGGCGGACGATTGCGGATAACATCGTCCTCCCCAAAACACTTCATGGCACACGGCGGCAAGCCGCGCTGAAATCCGCCGTCAGCGACATTGCTGCGTGCGGGCTGCGCGACCTGCTGAATCGCCGCCCAGACGAATGCTCCGGCGGACAGCGGCAGCGTGCGGCGCTTGTGCGGACGCTGCAGACAGGCAAACCGCTTCTGCTGCTTGATGAGCCGTTCGGCTCCCCCACCACCCCGCATAAAATCAGGTAAAAAAAGTAATGTCCCTGATGCGCTTGACGTCCTTCGTCCATTCCAGCTGAATCTCCTCGATGAACGCCCGCCAGAAGGCGCGCTTGTGGTCGTTGTCAAGAGAGATGTAGAGCTGCTTCCAGCCGTCGGAGAGGATGCGGCTGATTTTGCGGTAGTCGGGGTTGGCGGCCAGCTCCTGCCGCTCGGCGTTGGCGGCATCAATCCGCGTCATCAGGTCGTCGTACTGCCGGTCGTAGTCCGCAGCGGTCTTGATGCGCCCCTTCTGCCAGGCGTAGTTCAGGCGGGCAAGCTCCTGCTGAAGCTCTGCCAGGTCGTGCTGGGCGACGCGCTGCGGGGCGTTTTGAAGGCGCAGGAGGTACATCTGCTTGCCGCGCATGACGGCTTCCACCTCGCTGAGCATGATGGCTTCCAGCCGATGCTCGAACGCCATCGTCCGAAAATCGCACTTCTTTTCGAGGTTGCCCCGGTAGCAGCGGTAGCCGTAGTACTTGTAGGACAGCTTCTGACCGCTTTTGCCGATGCGGTTGAGCACCGTCGGCGAACCGACGAGCATATTGCCGCAGCAGGGGCAGCGGATAAGGCCGCCGAAGATGTAGCTGTGTTCGCGCTGGGACGTGCGCGGGTTGTGCTGGATGTACTTCTGCATCGTCTCGAACGCCGCGGGGGTCATGTAGCCCTCGCAGTAGGCGGGATTGCCGCGATATGTGCCGCAAATCAGCTCGCTGGTCAGCGCATTCTTGATGGTCGAGTAGGAGAAAGCGCGGCTGTATTTGGCGTTGATGTAGTGCAGGGCGGCGCGGACGGAGCGGTTCTTGCAGAAGTGGTCGATTAAGTCCTCCATGATGATTTCGTCGCGCTTGGCGATGTACTTGCGGCGGTCGCCGTCACCCGACTGCTTCACCTGATAGCAGAATGGCAGGGCTTGCGAACCGTACAGCGGCTGACCCGACTTCACCTTGTACTCGTTAATCATGCGGATGCGCTCGCCCACCTGATCCGCCTCGAACTGCGCCATCGTCAGCTTCATGTTGACGAACGCCTCCCCCGACGGCGTGGACAGGTCATATTTTTCTTCCGTCGCCGTCCAGATGACACCGCCCGCGGCCAGCCGCTTCATGCACTCGTGATATTCCGCGACGGAGCGGAAGAATCTGTCGAGCTTAATGAAGATGATGCGGCGGAAATTCCCCTTTTCCGCGTCCTGAATCATGGCTTGCAGGGCGGGACGCTTGCGAATCAGTTTCCTGCCGGAAACGCCCTCGTCCTTATAGAACTTCACGATTTTCATGCCGTGGCTGCCGGCGTATTCGTTCAGCTTCTCCTCCTGCGCCTCGATGGAGATGCCGTGGAGCTTCTGCTCCTGCGTGGAGACGCGAATGTACGCCGCCACGTTCTCGATGTAGCTTGTTTTTTCTGCCTGATTCGTCATTTCTTCCTTCCACCTTCCTATGGCGATGGCTGCCGCTGCGCGCATTCATAAAGCTACGGGCGCACCCATACCTATATGCCACCGGGGAGGTGAAGCGGATGGATGCTGACCGTCTTTTTGCGAAGGAGAACGCGCCGACGGCGGAGCAAATGCTTGCGACGCTCGTCCGCCTGCTGGAAGACCAGGAGGGCGTGACGATTGAATACCGCGTCGCAGAAAGTGACCCGCGCACTTGACGTGGGTGGAAGTCTTGTGGTGGATGTGGATGCAGCGGTGGAAGCCGCTGGAATCAGGTGTGTAGTTGGCGCACGGGAAGAATGCCGCGCGCAAAGGCAAGACCTGTTAAACTAAATACAGTTCAGGCTTACGCCTGATAAGTACTTCATCAAAATAATCCTCTGGCAGATTGCAGAGGGAAATCATCGTCTCCTTCGGAATGGCGGAATCGCGCAAAAGATGCTGCTTCGACAGCACACCATGCTCAATCAGCAGGTCGACAGCGTCGCGCAGCACTTCCGGCGGCTGAATGGTCATCACGTCGTCATATGGTTCAGCACGCCAATAGCGCTGCTTTGTCATCTGACGGTTGAGGTATTGCAAATGCGATTCGGACAGCAGGTGGAGGTCTGCGCCACGGTGTATCATAGCGGCTATTGACGCGCCCCACTTGCGCTTTGCCCGCTCCAATGCAAGCATGGATGAGCCGTGCAGGTCGCGTGAGAACGGATCTGCCGGAAGTAGAAATGCCGACGCGAAGCGGTCTGCCTGACTGTCCACCTGGTCGATTACAGCACGCTGGGACGCTTCCTTTTGCGGCACGTCGGAATGCAGGAGCAGATGCCCTAATTCGTGCAGGATGCTGAAACGAATCCGCACGGCACTCTTTTCTGCGGGCTGATAAAGAATGTAGGGTGTCCCGTTTTCCCAGCAAGACAGCGCGTCGATGCCTCGGAACTCACATTGCTGACTGCCTGTAAACTCCGCAACGATGATACCGTGGTTCTCCAACAACCCAATCAGGTCGCCAATCGGGTCATCGTCCATGCCCCATTGGTTGCGGACATCCATTGCGATTTCTTCCACTTCGTCCAGCGAAAGGTCGCGATAGTCGCGGTCAGAGACCGGCAGCTCCTGCGGAATAAAGCTGATGTAGGTTTCCAGCTGCTGCTTGACTTCGTCCGCCCATTTCAGCTGATAGCGACACGCTTTTTTGACCTTCTGCGATACGCCCAAATTGGAGCGGAAAAAGAGCGCGCCGCCCTCCGAAGTCGCCGCCAATTCAGGCTTATAGAAGAACTCAATCGGGAAGTTCAGCACAGCCGCGATACGTTCCAGTGTCGAATCAGACGGCGGCGTGATTCCTTTCTCGAACTTGGAGATAGCTTGGCGCGTCACGCCGATTTCTGCGGATAGTTCCTCCATCGACAGGGCTCGCGCTTCTCTCGCTTCCGTAATCCTCGCTGAAATGACAGCGACGGGCATGATTAGCCCTCCTTTTTCCCACGCAGATACTCATCGCGCAATGCGACTGTTCTGCGCACAATTTCTTTCGGTTTGGGGTTCAAGTCTTTCAGCAGCGGCAATTCGATTTCGTCCGCGATGCCGCCATAGCCCGCTTCAGGCAGCAGAATCGTCGCGAATGGCTGTTCTTCACCGCCGAAAATCAAAAATGCGAATAGCTTCTGCGTGCCCAGCGTCAGGGTGTGGTCACCAAACATTTGAAACTGACGCTGGAAAGGTGAATTTCGCTCGGAAAGTTCCACCTTATATTTTGCCCTCGGCGGAAGGTCATGCCGATTTCTGCGGAAAGCAACGTGAAGCAGCACGTCATCATTCTCCAATTGAGGTACAACTTGTCCGCCTGCGAAGCGCCGTTCCGAAAAAGCGAATGGACACTGCTGCGAAGCAGCGCCAAGGGCAACCTGCATCTGCATCAGCTTCGTGCGGACGCGTGTGCCCTCCGGCCGCATATATGGGTGGCTGAACGGCGAATCCGCGTTCTGGGTCAGCAGCGCATAAGCGTCCGTACCAATCTGCACAGTGTCGGCAAGGAATTTCAGCTGCGGCGGGGTAAAAAGCGAATCAAAGCGAATGTCCAAACAAAACACCTCCGGTTGACATTTCTTCGCGCAACCATTTTACATGATTTCTATGATTTTGTCAACCAGAATGCAGAAGCATCAAAGAATTATTCTTCTTCCCCCTCACGCATTCCGCGTTGGGGGCTTTTTTATTTCCGCCGCGGCGAAGCGACCGGGAACGGCAGGCGCGTCCGGTGCGTCCTGCTCTTCCTCCGCGCTGTGGTTTGCCGTTTCTGCAACTCGACGTGCGAAACTCATGACAGTATCCCGTTCATTCTGCGGCATTGCAACAAATGTTTTCAGTATAATGTGCGCCATATTGTCGAGCTTATACTTTTCGCAGAGCTGTGAAATCAGCGAATCAGAAGATTCTTCAAACATGCTTCCTTCACCCGTCCGCAGCCAACGTTCTGACACGTTGAATTGGAGACAAACAAGCTTCAGAATTTTCTCGGTGACCTCGCGGTCACCGCGCTCGATTTGAGATAGGTACGTTTGAGCAAGCGCGACTTGTTCTCCAAAATCAGCCTGATTGAGTTTCAGACTTTTCCGAACTTGTTTAATTCGGTCGTTAATCGTTTCCGTAACGATACCCCCTTTCTGTGGTGCAGTCCTATCATAGCACGAAAATACCACAAATGCAATATTCGCAATCAAAAAAGCCTTGACAAATACCGCAAAAGCGATATAATAATAGTGCAAACGCGATAAATCAAAGGAGGGCAGAAGATGAGTAGCAAAGAAAGACCAGAAGTCGAAACGCTTGCAGAAATAATCGCTGGCTTAACGGTAACTCAGCAAGCGCTACTATATGGCTTTGCACAAGGCGTAGCCCTTGCATCTACACTGGACAAGAAGAGCGCATAAGGAGGTGTTTCCATGCCGGATTTGCTTACCCGCCCCGGCGCACCGACCGCCGAGCAGCTCATCGTGACCCTCGTCAGTGACGATAGTTTTCGGCAAACTCGTGCACGAAATTCAAAAAATTGTCGCGCTGCTCTTTCGGAAGCGTGACGAAGGCTTCCAGCATGGAGCGCCCGTACTCGCCGAGGTCATACTCCTGCACCAGCCCATCAATCAAAGTCGGATTTAGCTGATTGAACATCTCGCCCGTACCGTCGCGCAGCCATTCCTCGCGCACGTTGAAGGTGGTGCAGATTTGAGAGATGGTCACATCACGTGGCGGACGGATGCCGCTTTCGTACTGAGTATAGGATGGCTGTGAAATGTGGATGGCTTCCGCAAAGTCTCGTTGGCTCATTCCGAGCTTAGTCCGCAGCTCTTTTAGCCTCTGATTCATGCCATCACCTCCTTCACAGCAAAGTGTAGCACATTTTTGATTGAAAATCAATATTGGCGCGCAAAACTTATTGACATTCTGATTGATGCTTGATATAATACGATTGAACATCAATATAACGTGGAGGTGAGAACATGGTTCAGCAGTTCAGCTTGCAGGATACCGCCAATATTGAGGCGGCAGCGCAAATACTCGCGAAAGATGTCCACGACCTGCCGGAGTCGCAGCAGGCGTATTTCTGCGGCGTGATTCAGGGCGTTCTGATGACACTCAAAAGCACGAAGAGCGCATAAGGAGGTATCCCATGCCGGATTTGCTTACCCGCCCCGGCGCACCGACCGCCGAGCAGCTCATCGCGACCCTCGTCAGCCTGCTGGAAGACCAGGAGGGCGTGAAAATCGAGTACACCATCGTGGACAAGCACGACGGCAACGACGACAACAAGGGCGCAGGTTAATCCCCTGCGCCCATCCCCCAACGACCAAATAAGGAGGTTTCCCCATGACACTCGGAGACAAGATGACCATCACAACGTGGCGGGCGCGTCAGCTGGCGTACCTGGAAGAGATGTACGCGCCGCATGAACACATGGGCAAGCTGATGAGCCACCTCGGCACGCGGCACGTCTACATCCAGCTGTACAATCAGATGCGCACCGCGCTTTGCAGTATGCCGGAGCAGCCGAACAGCTACGTCGCTATGGCGGTCTACCGCAAGCTGCGCGAGGACATGTCCACGCTCGACGATATGCTTGACCAGCTGGAGGATACCGGGCTGTATGACCCGGACGAGTACGGCCCCGACGGGGTGGAGGTGTGACGCTATGAGCCTAACCCCCTGCGGCTACGTCGTCCAGATCCGCGTCTCGGACGATATGTGCCTGTACTTCACCCGCCTGACCCAGGGCGGCATTGACCTGACTGCTGACCTCGACAAGGCAATGCTCTTCGACACCGAGGAACGCGCCCACGATTTCGCCCTGCACGCTGGCTACGTCCTGCGCGTGGACAAGAACGCCTTTGCGGTGGAAACGTGCTTCGAGATGACCACGCCCGAAGGCGACGTGGACTTGATAGAGGCATCGCACGTCCTCCGCCCGGACGACGATAACGAGTAAACGACAAGAGGAGGTTTCCCCCTATGAGCTTTGAGATGGCACTTCTCGCCGCATTCGCCACGCTGATTGGCATCCCGGCGGCAATCCACGCCCTGGGCGAACTGCTGGTTTCCCTGGACTGCCGCACGGCGTCGCGCCAGAAGCGCCGGGAGATTCACGCTGCCATGGCGCAGCAGCCGTCTCCCGTCACCCCCGGCATGGTCGGCATGATGTGCCGCGCGAAGGGAGGGCGTTTCTGATGGCCGACAAGCCTACTGACTTCTACCGTATGCGGGCAAAAGTGCTTGAAAAGCAGCTGGAGCACGAGCAGGAGTGGGAAACGTGCTTCCCCGGCATCACCAACCGGGAATACGCCACCTATGCGGATGCGTGCGCGTGCGGGATGGCGCGGCGGCTGGACGAAATCGAGGCGGCGGCGCTCGTTGCGTCGTGGTGCGGTTTCCAAGAGGAGCGCATCACCATCGTGACGACGGAGAAACCGCTGGAACGCAACCGGCACGGGAAAATCCGCTGTCGGGATGGCATCGCCAGCTATGACCGCCGCCCGGTGCTGGTGATGTCGTTCGCTGTGCGCACCCCGGACGGCGCACAGCCCCATGAAGGCACGATGCAATACATCCGCTTTGAGGTGCTGGGGCGGCTCTATGAGCTGGTGGACAGCGACCTGCGCGTGCTGTAACGGAGGTGGAGGATATGTCCGACGGCGTTCTGATTACCCTGATTATCTGCGCGACGGTGCTTGCGCTGGCGCTGATTCCGAAAAAGTAGTCTGTGCAGCATCCTTCTTGCCGCCGCGTTCTGCTTCTTCTTCCGCATCGGCTTCGGCTGTCAGCTCGTCTATCAGCTCCTGCACAGTGTGATAGACGCGCGTCTTGATTTCCCCTGCGGCAATCGCTCTCGCTTCCGCGACGGCTTCCAACAATTCTTTGTCATCGTACATAAAATTCACCACCTTTCGGCACTATTGTAGCATATTCGCAGCACATTTCGCAAGGAGGTTTCCCCATGAACGTATTCTTCGGCATCGGCCGCCTGACCGCTGATCCCATCATCGGCGTGACCAGCGGCACGGGCACCAGCGTCGCCCGGTACACCATCGCCATCCCGCGCTGCCGGTCGGGCGAACAGAAAATCGCCGACTTCGTGCGCTGCAAGGCGTTCGGCAAGAGCGCCGATTTCGCTGCCAAGTACCTGCGCAAGGGTCAGCGCGTCGCCGTGCGCGGTTCGCTGGAAGTGAGCAAGTACGAGAAGGACGGTGTGCCGCAGACGATGGTGGAGGTCGTCGTCAGCCAGCAGGAGTTCTGCGACGCACCCCGCAAGAAGCAGGAAGAACCGGACGACGACCGCGATTTTCCGGAATCGCTGGAGGAGGTGACGGGCGTTGAAGTACCCTTCTAAGGCAAAAGAAGCCATCCGCGCGAAGGAAATGCAGCCCGTGACGCTCGCCGAGGCGCTGTCGCTCCAAGACACGCAGCGCAAGTACGGCAACGAGAAAGTCGTCATCAATGGGCAGACATTCGATAGTCAGGCGGAATACCGCCGCTGGCGTGAACTCTGCCTGATGGCGCAGGCGGGCGAAATCGGCGATTTGCAGCGTCAGGTGCGGTATGAGCTTGTCCCTGTTCAGCGGGACGAGGACGGGAATGTCCTTGAACGCGCGTGCTTCTACGTCGCGGATTTCGTCTATACCGACGCGGACGGGCGCACCGTCGTGGAGGACGTGAAGGGCTTCCGCACGAAGGAGTACCTCATCCGCCGCAAGCTGATGCTGTTCCGCTACGGCATCCGCATTCAGGAAGTGGAGGTGTAAGCGATGCTGACGACCATTGACCGCTCCAAGCTGGCGCTCTGCCCGCTGTGCAGTATGCCCGCCATCATGGAGAACCCGTATGTGCGCGAGGATGCGCTGTGGATTCGGTGCAAGAGTTGTGGATTTCACGCCTGCGTCTTCAAGGACGAGGCGACCGCGCGGAAGCGGGAGGAGACGGAAAATGAGCAGCCGGAACGAGCGTCCCAAGCAGGTTGACCGGATTCTGGACTACATGCGCCGCTACGGGTCAATCACCACGCTGGACGCGATGCTTGACCTTGGCATTCTGCGCCTTGCAAGCCGCATCAGCGAGCTGAAGAAGGCGGGTGTCCCCATCCGGCGGGACTGGGCGAAGGTCACAAACCGCCACGGGGAAACGTGCAACGTACTGCGCTACAGCCTCGATGGCAGCCTTGCCGTCATTCCCGATAAGCCCGGCGGCGAAGAATAAGGGGGCAGCACCATGCCGATTGTCAACTATGTGCGGGAACATATGCGGTTCATCGAATATGCGTCTGATGAAGGACTTTCGTCCGGAGAACGCCTTGTGTGGTATGCGCTGATGCACATCATCAACGGACGCGCACAAGGGAGCATCTGGCCGGAGGGGTTCATCCGCATTGCGAATGACCGGCTTCTCGCGCTCTGCCCCATGCAGCTGGGCGCCATCATCATGGCGCGGAACAGCTTAAAGCAGCGCGGCTTAATTGACTTCATCCCCGGCAGCAGGAACAAACGCGCCCCCGCCTACAAAATCAATTTCTTCTCCCCTGAATTTCCGCCCGATTCCCCCGGCAAAGCGGGGAAAATGCAAAGTTACTGCGAAAATCGGAGTAACTACAATAATAACATGGGGAGTAACTACGATAATAACATAGGGGGTAACAACGGTAACATAGTACCAAACTATACGGAAAGAGAATACCAAACAGGGAAAACGGGTTACCCAGAAGAAGAGAATGAGGAATACACCGAAGCGGAACGCGCGTGTACGGGCGGGCGCGCGCGCGATAAGCAAATTACCGCCATTTGGCGGTCGGATTTCGGTGCGATTCCCGCTCCGGCGCAGGTGCAGCGGCTCTCTTCGGCGGCGGATGTGCTGCAGATGCCGCTGACAGTGCTGCGCGAAGCCGTCCGGTGCGCCGCCACGACGGGCGCGAAGTCCCCGACGGCGTATGTGCTGACGCTCCTGCAGGACTGGCACTATGCGGGCGTTCGGACGGCGGACGAGGTGGGCGAATACGCCTATCTGCGCGACGTGGTGGAGGGCAGACAGCCCGGCGACCGCGAAAAAGCGCAGCAGGGTCTGGCACAGATGCGCCGCCGCCATCAGCAGATGCCGGATGGCAGCGAGGAAGGGGCTGACGGCTGATGCAAGCAAGCGACATGACAACAGAGCAGCTGATTCGCTACTTCCGGTGCATGGGCAGTGCGAACGCGGTCTGCCGCGAGCATCAGCGCTGCCAGGACTGCCCGTACTACGTTCCGCAGAGCTACAACGTGCGCTTCCGTGACGCGGCGATGGAAATTGCCAATCGTCTGGAAGCGACACAGAACCGTGGAGGACAAGCAACATGAGCAACCAATCCCCCTGCACCGACCCGACCTGCCCCTGCACGGCGCTGACGCTGGCAGAAAAGAACTACGCGCTGGAGCAGCTGACGTGGCTTCGCAAGCATATGCTGGTGGTGAATTTCCGCGAAGACGAGGCGGTGGATGCGGCAATCCGCGCCCTGCGCAAGGCGACGACGGTGGATGACTGCCGGGTGCGCCGCATCCCTGTGTACGGCATGGGGCAAGCGAGGAACGCGGTGTATTCCCAGCGTGGCGACGACTATCTGCTCGAAGCCCAGCGCGTGGCAGAAGAGAATCTGCCGAATACGTCAGATATGCCGGAGAACGCCCCGAAGAATCCGCCGGAGACGGTGGAGGATGCCGAAAATCCGCCGAAAGTGCCGCCGAAAAAGCAAAATGGCGGCTGGCGGTGCTGACAGGCGATTCAGGAGGGGCGAACATGCGGGCGAAAGAGTATCTGTCGCAGGTGCGTTTTCTCGACGAGCGAATCACCTGCAAGCTGGCGGACGCGGCGCGCTTGCAGGACATGGCGACGCGCATCACGCCCATCCTGCGGGAAGACGGCGTGTCTGGGGGCGGCGGCGTGCCGGACCGTCTGGCGGACGCGGTGGCGAAAATCGTTGACCTGAAAGTCGAAATCAACCGCGACATTGACCGCCTGGTGGACAAGAAGCGCGACATTGCGGCGAAGCTGGGCAAATTGACCGACCGGCGGTATTACGCGGTGCTTTCCCGGCGGTATCTGCTGTTTGAGACGTTCGAGAAGATTTCCTGCGAGATGAACTACTCGTGGCGGCACGTCTGCTCCCTGCACGGGCAGGCGCTGGAGGCGTTTCAAAAGGTGCTGGACGCGGAAAAAGACGCTTGATGCGGCGTGGAGGTGAGAAAAATGGCGATAATCGGCGTGCTGTGTCTGCTGGCGGCGGTGGTCTGCGTGGCTTGCACGATGGTATTTCAATCCACGCTCCCCACACGGGGAGCGACTATGGGTATACGACATTGGCAACAGTGTGTGATATTTTTCAATCCAGCCCCCACGCGGGGAGCGACCCGCGCTTACGCGTTTTCTTCTGTAGCCTTGCCGGAATCCGCGTGTTCTTCCAACTTGAGGGGAACTTTTCGCCCGGTGGAGGCTCACGGCACGAGCAAATCCACCGGGATTCCCAGCGCGGCGGCAACGGTGCGCATCCGCTCCAGCGGCACGGACTGCTTGCCGTACTCCCACAGCTGCACGACGCGTTCAGCGCTTGCGCCGGTATAGCCGCACATTTCGCCAAGGGCGCGCTGGGTCAGACCGCGCTCCTTGCGCTTGCTCTTGATGAGGGCGGGGATGCTTTCGACAGGGGGATTCGACGGGGTGTAGCACATGATGATGCTCCTTTCACTTTTTGTTCTGTGTCATTCTGATATGCGCGGCAGCCGCGAAGCAAATCACGGCAAGGACGCTGAAAACAACGGCGATACCAAGCAAGATTTGAACCATTGCAATTCCCGGCGAGGTGTGCTATTTGCCCTTCTTGCTCACCGGGCTTCACCTCCTTTCCTCTTCTATTATGCCACAATAAGCTCATTGTGTCAATGGGTGAATCAAAGAATTTTTGCAATTTTTATCATTTTTTAGAAACCAGCGTCCTGTTTTCCGAGCCGCTCACGGTATCACATCATAGAATGTCATAGTATTTCATATTGCCCCCATGCTATACTGCACATGGAAACCTCCAATCACCTCACCCGACGGACGCGCCAGTCTCCGCCGGGTCTTTTTATACCTCAACTGCGCTGTACCCCACCCGTGGAGATGAAATCCTCTGCGCGCGGAGACGCAGCATCGTTCGTTCCTCATTGCACAGAAAGGATGGTGGACTTGGCTGGACTGACCGAGAAACAGCGCCGCTTCTGCGACGAGTACCTCATTGACCTGAACGCGACGCAAGCCGCCATCCGCGCCGGATATTCCCCGAAAACAGCGGCGGCGATTGCGGCAGAAAACCTCACAAAACCTAAGGTGACTGAAAACATCAAAAAGCGCATGGACGAAAAGGAAGATGCGCTGATTGCCAAGCAGGACGAAGTGCTGAAATACCTGACGGCGGTGATGCGCCGGGAGATGAAGGAATTTGTCGTCGTGACGTGCATGGAGGAGAAGACGGAAGTCATCCCCGGCGATGGCGGCAGCAAGCCCACCCGGCGCACGACGAAGAAGGAAGAACCGAAGGTCGTCGAGATTCCTGCACGGCTGTGCGACGCGAACAAGGCGGCGGAGCTGCTGGGCAAGCGCTACGGGCTGTTCACGGACAGGGTGGATGTGTCGGGCAGCCTGCCGGTGATTTTGGCGGGAGAGGATGCGCTTGACGACTAATCAGCCGCGAATCTACCTGCCGGATGTCGTCGGGCGCGGCTACGGCGCGTTCTGGCGCTTCACGGGGCGCTACCGCGTGTGCAAAGGCAGCCGCGCAAGCAAGAAAAGCACCACGACGGCGCTGAATTTCATCTACCGCATGATGAAGTACCCCGGCGCGAACCTGCTGGTCATCCGCAAAACGTACCGCACATTGCGCGACAGCTGCTTCACACAGCTTCTCTGGGCGATTCACCGTCTGCAAGTGGAGGCGTTCTGGAGCTGGAAGGAAAGCCCGCTGGAAATCACCTACAAGCCGACGGGGCAGAAAATCTACTTTCGCGGCATGGATGATCCATTGAAATTGACCTCCATCACCGCGCAGAGCGGCGTGCTGTGCTGGGTGTGGATTGAAGAAGCCTACGAGATCATGAACGAGAGCGACTTCAACACGCTGGATGAATCCATCCGCGGCGAATGCGCACCGCCGCTGTTCAAGCAAATCACGCTGACGTTCAACCCGTGGAATCAGAAGCACTGGCTGAAAGCGCGCTTTTTCGACGTAGAAGACCCGGACATCCTCGCCATCACAACGAACTACCAGTGCAACGAGTGGCTGGACAAGCAGGATTTACGCCTATTTGAGCGGATGAAGGCGACGAACCCACGCCGCTACGCCGTGGCGGGCTTAGGGAACTGGGGCATTGTGGAGGGGCTCATTTACGAGCACTGACGGGAATCCCCGTTCGACCCGGCGGAAATCAGCCGAGCGGGCAAGCTGGAATCCGTGTTCGGGCTGGACTTCGGCTTCACCAACGACCCGACGGCGCTGCTCTGCGGATTGCTGGACATTCCAGCGCGCCGCCTGTACGTCTTTGACGAGCTGTACGAACGGGGATTAACGAACGACATGATTGCCAAGCGCGTGACGGCGATGGGCTACGGCAAAGTGAACATCACCGCCGACGGCGCAGAGCCGAAATCCATTGCTGAGCTGCGCGGCATGGGCTTGCGCGTACACAGCGCGGCGAAAGGCGCGGACAGCATCCGCAGCGGCATCCAGTGGGTTCAAAATCTCGAAATCATCATCCACCCGCGCTGCATAAACTTCCTGACCGAAATAAGCAATTACACCTGGGCGAAGGACAAGTTCGGCAAGATGCTCGATGGCCCCATTGACGACTTCAACCACCTGATGGACGCCATGCGCTATGGGCTGGAAAAGTTCATTGTGGGGAAAAAGTGGACGTATTGATGGAGGATGTATGCGCAAGAGCGAGAAGGAAGCCCTGCAAGCCATGCTGGAAGATGAGCAGGAGACCATCAAGGCACTGGAAAAGGCGTACCAGCGGGCGATTCGGCGCATCGACAACCACATTCGCATCCTCGAAAGCGACGAAATGACGCAATCGAAGATTTATCAGAAGCGCTATCAGGAGGCGATGAAAGCCCAAATCAACGCCGCGCTGGACGAACTGCACAAGAAAAGCAATCAGACCATCGAAGAATACCTGACGCGCAGCTATCAGCACGGCTACGTCGGCACAATGTACAGCCTGCACAAGCAGGGAATGCCGATTCTCGCCCCCATTGACCAGCGTGCCGTCACCCGCGCCGTCCGCACGGACAGCAAGCTCAGCGGGCGGCTGTACGGTGAACTCGGCGTGGATATGCAGAAGCTGAAGAAGACCATCCGCCGGGAGATTTCCATCGGCATCTCCATCGGCAGCGATTACAGCTTCATTGCCCGTCAGGTGCAGATTTCTTCCGGCATTCCGCTCAAACGCGCCAAAACGATTGTCCGCACCGAAGGACACCGCATTCAGCAGCAATCCGCTGATGACGCGCGCAACGCCGCCAAGAGTCAAGGCTGCCAAGTGGTCAAGCAGTGGGATGCCGTGCTGGACGGCAACACGCGCACGAATCACCGCATCCTGGACGGGCAAATCCGCGAAGTCGGCGAGCCGTTCGAGATAGACGGCAAGAAAGCGCAGTACCCCGGCGCATTCGGGCGACCGGAAGAGGACTGCAACTGCCGGTGCGTGGCGCTGACAAGGGCGAAGTGGGCGCTGAATGCGGACGAGTTGCAGACCATGAAGGACAGGGCGCAGTTCTTCGGGCTGGACAAGGCGGAGGGGTTCAGGGAGTTTGAGGAGAAGTACGTCAGAGTGTCCGAAACCTTGAAAAGTCAAACAAAAAGTGGTATAATGCACGAGGAAGCAAACTATGTGAGCAAAAAGGGTTTTGTCATTCATCAAGACAAAATTCAGAAATACTTTCTGCTTCCCGGCGCAAAGCATTTCCAAGAGTTTCTTGACGTAGGTTACAGTTCCGACCCTCAAACGATAGAAATGGAATCACTGCGATTGGCATCCGACATCGAGGCGTTCTATGATTTGAGCAAGGTGTTCGACTTCAAGCAGCAACCAAATGGCAGTTACCGCTTTAGCCTGTATGCTTATTTGGGGTTAGGCGAGAAGAAAAGATTCCGAACTGTTTGGGCGAAGGATAGCCCTGACGCTATGCCGCGCCTAATTACAGCGCATAGGGAGTGATAGACATGCTGGAACTTTTCGACCACGTTCGCATATTGCGCAACGGCGTAACAGGGCAGATTGTAGACGTTTGCGGAGCTGGCAATTCGGCGCGTTTCGTTGTGGAAAGCGATGCAGAGAACGTGGACGAAACAGCAGACTACCCTTGCAAGTGGTCGCTGTACGACTGCCAAGAAAACGAACTGGAAAAGATAGAAACAGAATGAGCATCAGAAACTATTGCGGCAAGAAAGTCCTGATTACAGCGGACGAACAGGAGAAGTTCGCGGGCGTTGTGGTGGATTATGTGTTTCCCGAAGATAACAATCCAGAGGGAGAGAGCATCATCATCCGCAGCATAGACGGGCAGCTGATAGAGTTCCGCCCAGAAGAAATCAAGACAATCGAAGAAATTCGCTAAAAGCACCCTGCACACGCACGGTGCTTTTTTGATACCCCAAATTCACCACCAAGGAGGACGACACCCGATGACAGACGGAGAAAGACTGACGGCGATTCTTGCGCAGTACGCCATCCCCTGCGACAAGTGCAGCTTCCGCGGCAAGCTGGACGCGCTGGCGGCAGGGCTGGGCATCCGGACACAAGGGCGGCTGCTGGGCGACGTGTTGGATGACATTGCCGCCAAGATGGGCGTGGAGCGCGACAACCGCCTCTATGGCGCCTTCATCCGCAAGCTGTACGAGGGCGTGACCAGCGGCGAGGACGCGACGCTTTCCGGCAATCCGCTGACGCTGACGGAGTGCATCGGTGGGAAACCGTTTGGCGCGCTCCATGTGTACGGCAAAAGCACGCAAGCCGCCACGCCGCTCCCGACTGCGCCCTTGCCGATTGCCAGCGCGGGTGACGGCGGAATGGTGACGGTCACGGTGTCGGACGGCGCGAACAATTCGAAGACGCTGACGCTGCAAACGCCGAACGCGCTGCCGGGCATCCCGGTTTCCTCCGGCGGGAACTACACGGATGAGAACGGGCGGCAGTGGGTCTGCGACGAGGTGGATTTGGCGCGCGGCGTGCGGGTGCAGCGTATCCGGAAAATCAAGGTAACATCGTCGCTCAATTGGCAGACGGCAGGGCGCGAGGTTGACCGCTACTTCGCTTGGTTCAACGGCACATACACGTCGAACGTGCTCTGCACGCACTTTTCCACCGCTCTTGGCTCTGAAACGGTCGGCGGGGCGATTGCCAATCAGAATAACCTTGTCGGCTTTGCATTCGCCGAAAAAGGCACGACGACCCTCGATGACTTTAAGCAGTTTTTGGACGAGAATGACGTTTTTATTTGGGCTGCGCTTGCTACACCGGTGGAAACCGACATTTCTGCGGACGAAGTCGCAGCCTACAAGGCGCTGACTACCTATGCCCCGACGACCGTCATCAGCGTGAGCGGCGGCGCGGGGCTGGCGGCAACCTACAGACGCCGGAAAGCGGCAAAATGACAGCGTTCCGCCCGGTGCTTTTTTTGAACCCCAAATTCACCACCGAGGAGGCGTATCCCTATGTTATCCCCCGCGGAAATCCGCGCATTCATCGACAGCGACAGCGCATCCACCCGCAAGCGGCTTGCGCGGCAGGGTCAGCGTTACTACGAGGGCGACCACGACATCCGCAATTACCGCCTGTTCTTCATCAACGCCGACGGCACGCCGCAGGAGGACAAGAACCGCTCGAACATCAAAATCAGCCACCCGTTCTTCACCGAGCTGGTAGACCAAGAGGCGCAGTACATGCTGTCCGGGCAGGAAGCGTTCGTGCGGTCGGACATTCCGGAGCTTCAAAAGGCGCTGGAGGACTATTTCGACGAGGACTTCATCGCGGAGTTGTACGAGGTCATCACGGGCGCGGTGGCGAAGGGCTTTGAGTACATGTACGCCTACAAGGATGCGGACGGCCACACGCGCTTTCAGGCAGCGGACAGCCTCGGCGTGGTGGAAGTGCGTGCAAAGGACACCGACGACGGCTGCGAGTACGTCATCTACTGGTACATCGACCGCATCGGCAAGGACAACAAAGCCATCAAGCGCATTCAGGTGTGGGACAAAAAGCAGACGCACTTCTTCTGCCAGGTGAACGAGGGCGAGATTGTGCCGGATGAATCCGCGCCGCTGAACCCGCGCCCGCACACCATTTGGCGCAAGCCCGGCGACGAAAGCACCTACTTTGACGGCTTCGGCTTCATCCCCTTCTTCCGCCTGGACAACGGGTCAAAGCAGTTTTCGGGGCTGAAAACCATCAAGGGGCTGATTGACGACTACGACCTCATGAGTTGCGGGCTTTCCAACAACATTCAGGACGCGAACGAAGTCCTCTACGTCGTCAAGGGCTTTGAGGGCGACAACCTCGATGAGCTGATGACGAACATCCGGGCGAAAAAGCACATCGGTATCCCGGATTCCGGCGGCGACGTGGAGATCCGCACGATTGACATCCCCTATCAGGCGCGCCAGACGAAGCTGGAACTGGACGAGAAAAACATCTACCGCTTCGGCATGGGCTTTAACGCGGCGCAAGTCGGCGACGGCAACGTGACGAACATCGTCATCAAGAGCCGCTATGCGCTGCTTGACCTCAAGTGCAACAAGCTGGAAATCCGCTTGAAGCAGTTCATGCGCAAGCTGCTGAAAATCGTTTTGGCGGAAATCAACGAATCCGGCGGCACGGACTACCAGATGCAGGACGTGTATTTCGATTTCCGGCGCGAGGTGATGGCGAACGCGCTGGACAACGCGCAGATTGCATTGACCGACGCGCAGAAGCAGCAGGCGCAAGTGAACACGCTGCTGGCGCTCACCGACGTGCTGGATGACGAAACGCTGCTGGAAAACATCTGCGACGTGCTGGAACTGGACTACAAGACGATTCGCGGGCGGACGAAATCAGGCGACGACACGGCGGACGTGGTGCTGGCGGACGTTCCGGCGGAAGAGGATGACGCGGGGTGATGTGAATGCGCAAGAGCGAGAAGGAAGCCCTGCAAGCCATGCTGGATGATGAGCAGGAGACCATCAAGGCACTGGAAAAGGCGTACCAGCGGGCGCTCCGGCGCATCGACAACCACATTCGCATCCTCGAAAGCGACGAAATGACGCAATCGAAGATTTATCAGAAGCGCTATCAGGAGGCGATGAAAGCCCAAATCAACGCCGCGCTGGACGAACTGCACAAGAAAAGCAATCAGACCATCGAAGAATACCTGACGCGCAGCTATCAGCACGGCTACGTCGGCACAATGTACAGCCTGCACAAGCAGGGAATGCCGATTCTCGCCCCCATTGACCAGCGTGCCGTCACCCGCGCCGTCCGCACGGACAGCAAGCTCAGCGGGCGGCTGTACGGTGAACTCGGCGTGGATATGCAGAAGCTGAAGAAGACCATCCGCCGGGAGATTTCCATCGGCATCTCCATCGGCAGCGATTACAGCTTCATTGCCCGTCAGGTGCAGATTTCTTCCGGCATTCCGCTCAAACGCGCCAAAACGATTGTCCGCACCGAAGGACACCGCATTCAGCAGCAATCCGCTGATGACGCGCGCAACGCCGCCAAGAGTCAAGGCTGCCAAGTGGTCAAGCAGTGGGATGCCGTGCTGGACGGCAACACGCGCACGAATCACCGCATCCTGGACGGGCAAATCCGCGAAGTCGGCGAGCCGTTCGAGATAGACGGCAAGAAAGCGCAGTACCCCGGCGCATTCGGGCGACCGGAAGAGGACTGCAACTGCCGGTGCGTGGCGCTGACAAGGGCGAAGTGGGCGCTGGATGCGGACGAGTTGCAGACCATGAAGGACAGGGCGAAGTTCTTCGGGCTGGACAAGACGGAGGGGTTCAGGGAGTTTGAGGAGAAGTATCTGAAAGCCGCCGAGGAAAGTGAAAAAGTATTCTACAATCAGGAACGAATTACGAAAAGCCGCGCGTTCGCGGTGGATTCCAAGGTACTTGAAAGCCGAGAATACGCGGACAAATTCGACCTGATGGCGAACAGCCCGCAAGAGCGGCGCGAGTTTCTGAAAGCCGCCAAGGAACTGCTGCAGCATCGTTCCGGGCAGAACGGCGAGGACTTGTACCTGTATAACCGCGATAGGCAGACGTGGGTGAAGTCCGTCACAGGCAGCAAGCCGGGAACGCCGGAGTACACGGAGGAAATCTTCAACGCCATTAAAAAGGCGAAGGAGAAAGGCGAGCAAGTGGTAGCGTTCCACAACCACCCCGGCAGTATGCCGCCGAGCGCGGCAGACATCAACGCTGCATTGCAAAATGGGTATTCGGCGGGCTATGTGCTATGTCATGATGGGACGATTTACAAGTACAGCGCACCCAAAACGAAAATCATTGATGCAATTTATAACAAGCGTGTTGACAGCTTCAAAAAAACAGGTTACAATGAAGGTGATGCACAGCGTAAGGCACTGGAATATCTGTCGGAGTTGTACGATTTTTCTTTCAGGGAGGTGAAGTAACGTGGCAAAACGAGTAGTTTACCGCGAAAATGACAACATTGACTACGAAGAACGCGCAAAGTATGCCGCTATGTCACGCGAAGATCTGGACAAGCTGCTGAAAGAAGATGACGTGATGATTCTCCGTCAGCTTGAAGAAGCTGCCGCACCACTTCCTGAAAAGCCGGAAATGAAGGTGCGCTGCGTAAATGACACAGACCACATCTATCTGAAAAACGGCAAGGTATATAGCGCATACCATTCGGTGACGGGACTTTTCCGCGTGACGGATGACAGCGGCGAAACGTTCCTGTACTCTCCGGAGGACTTTGAAATCGTGGAAGAATATTAAGCACCCTGCCCCCCGCAAGGTGCTTTTTTGATACGTTGAAAGGAGTGCGTAAACGTGACCATGACCAGAGAGGAGCGAATCCAGCAAATCAGGGACTGCGGGCAGACCATCACCGAAAAGGCAGAAAGCATCTACGGCGATTATGCCTGCCCGACGAACTTGCAGGTGGTCATTACCATGAAGGCGAATGAGCTGCCGAACATCACCGTGAATCGGGAGTTTCTCAGCGACATCATGGTGGAACGCAATGGTGGGCATATCCGGTAACCGGCTTTGAACCATCTTTGAACCTTGTTTGAAACTAAAAATTGCAACTTACCATCAACTTGCAATCAACTTAATTCGCGAAAAGCAGCCGCACACCCGTGCAGGCTGTTTTTTAATACATCCAAAAAGGAGTGGTATCATGGACATCTCTACCATGGGCACGGTGCTGGCGATTGTCGTCATCACCTACCTGATTGGCCTGCTCTGCAAGAGCGTCGGCAGCATCCGCGATGAGCTGATTCCCGTCATTGTGGGCGCAGTCGGCGGTCTGCTGGGCATCGTGGGCATGTACGTCATCCCGGATTTCCCGGCGAAGGACGTGCTGAATGCGCTCGCGGTCGGCATCGTGTCGGGGCTCGCCTCGACGGGCGTGAATCAGGTGTATAAACAGCTCGGCAAAGCAGAAATTGACCCCGGTGGTGATTGACGATGGCATCAAAAACGGTCAGCGCGGCGGAGGTGGTCGCCCTCTTCCGCCGCGCGCTGGCGGAAAAATGGGGGTACATCTGGGGCGGCACGGGGCAGATTCACACACAGAAGGCGCAGGACAATGCCACCCGCGCGCAGACGATACGCTACGGGCAGCAGTGGGTCGGGCGGCGCGTTGCGGACTGCTCCGGGCTGTTTTGGTGGGCGTATAAGCAGCTGGGCGGGTATATGTACCACGGCAGCAACACCATGTGGCGCAAGTACGCCGCCGCCAAGGGGTCATTGCAGGGCGGCAAGCGCACCGACGGTCAGCCACTCAAGCCCGGCACGTCGGTGTTCCTCACCAAGGGCAGCGACCGTCACCACGTCGGGCTGTACGTCGGCGATGGCAAGGTCATCGAGGCGAAAGGCACGGCTTACGGCGTGGTCGAGAGCAAAATCACCCGCTGGAACGAGTGGGCGGAGCTGACCGGCACGTCTTACGCCGCTGATGCGCCTGATTCGCCCGCTGACACGCCTGCCGCGCCCAACACGACCGAGAACCCGGCGGATGCCGGAGGCGGCGCAAGCCCCCTCCTCACCCTCAGGAACGGCAGCAGAGGGACGCAGGTCAAAGTCCTGCAATACCTGCTGATTGACGCGGGATTCGACTGCGGCAAGGTGGACGGCATTGCCGGGAAAAACACCATTGCCGCCGTCAAGGCATTCCAGACCGCGCAGAGCTTGACTGCGGACGGCATCGTCGGCGCGAAGACGTGGGCGGCGCTGCTCCAATAACGGCGATCAGGCGCACCTGACGCAAGAGCGGGTGCGCCTTTGCAATTCTGGTATACAACATCATTCTCTCGTCGGAGGCGACGTAAAACACCGACTGCCCACGGGATGCGACCCCGTAAATAAGCGTAGGGCGGTGGAAGGAGAAACACATGACGCTTGCAGAGATTCTCAAACAGAACGGCGTTGCGGAGGACACCATTCGCGCCATCCAGAACGACATGAAAACCGCCAAGCTCTTCACCACCGGCGAGGAGAACGCGGATATTCGCCTCGGAAAGCTCAAAGGAGAACACGAAAGCGTTCGCCAGCAGCTCGAAGCGGCGCAGCAGAAGATTGCCGCCCTCGAAGCCGACAAGGCAGAACACAGCGGCAGCCAAGAGAAGATGGACGAGATGCACAGGCAGCTTGAAGCGGCGCAGGCGGCCCTGCAAAAGAGCCGCATGGATGCTGCTATCCACATTGCCCTCATGCGCGGTGGCGCAAGCGACATCGACTACATGACGTGGGTACTCCAGCAGAAAGGGGACGCCCTGACGCTGGACGACAAGGGGAACATCGACGGATGGGAGAACACCCTTGCCAGTTTGAAGAAAAAGTACCCGAACCAGTTTGAAGCCAGCGGCAAGAAAAACATCATCGAGAACCGTCTGCCGGATCAGGAGGGACACGCGCCGCTCAGCCGGAGCGAGATTCTCAAGAAGCCATACGCAGAACGGCAGAAGATTTTCGAGGAGAACCCGGAAGCCTTCCGCGCGGCGATGGCGGCGGAGAAATGACACCATTTTGTTGACATTAACAAAATGGCACAGACCATTTTCGTGAGGTCACGAAAATGATAATGAGGAGGAAAAAATAAATGGCAGTTACCAAGCTGAACAACCTGATTAACCCCGAAGTAATGGGCGCGATGATTGGCGCGAAGATTGACGCGCAGCTGAAGCTGACCCCCTATGCGAAGGTGGACACGACGCTGGTGGGCGTTCCGGGCGACACCAAGACCGTGCCGAGCTGGAACTACATCGGCGACGCGGAGGACGTGGCGGAAGGCGCGGAAGTGGGGCTGACTACCCTGACGGCGTCCTCGACGACCTTCACCGTCAAGAAGGCGATGAAGGCGGTGGGCATCACGCAGGAAGCCGTCAATTCCGGTCTGGGCAACCCGATTGCGCAGGCGGAAACCCAGCTTGCCAAGGCGATTGCGGGCAAGGTGGACAATGACGTGCTGGACGCGGTGTACACGGGCAAGAACGTCTATGCCGCATCCACGCTCGCGGCGATTGCCTACGGCGGGCTGGTGGACGCGATTGCCAAGTTTGAGGACGAAGAGGATGGCGTGGACAAGGTGCTGTTCATCCACCCGGCGCAGGAGGCGACGCTGCTCAAGGACAGAGGCTTCCTGTCCGCGGACAAGTTCACGGCGGGCGTGGCGGTGAACGGCGCGATTGGCAAGATTGCGGGCGCGTGGGTGAAGAAGTCCAAGAAGGTTAAGCACATCGAGTATGAGAAGGCGTCTGACGGCACTTTCACCATCACCGACGAAAGCACCGCCGAAGACGCAAGCCACAAGAAGCTGTCCACCGTGCAGCCTCTTTGCGCCGCCGTGCTGAAGATTGGCGACACGGTGAACGCGGTTGCCACGGCGAATCAGTACTACCTCTGCCCGATTATCAAGCTCGAACCCGATTCCCCGGAAACCGAGTACACCGAGGACGAGCTGCCCGCCGTGACCATCTTCCTCAAAAAGGACATTCAGGTGGACGCGGAATGGCTGCCGAAGAAGCAGCAGACCGACGTGACGGCGGCGAAGTATTACGGCGTGGCACTGACCAACAGCGCGAAGGTCGTGCTGGCGAAGTTCAAGAAGTGATGAAAGGAGGGGGCAAGTGTCATGCTGATGACGGTGGAGGAGCTGCGGAAGCAAATCACCACAGATGCAGATGACGCGCTGCTGGCGGCGAAACTGCGCGGCTTTGAGCTGCTGATTCGCGCCTACACGAACAACAACTTCCAGCGCAGGAGCGAACGCTGGACGGGTGACGTCGTGGGACGCACCTTTATGGGGGAAGCGCTTGTCCCCTTCTCCGTCGGCGATACGGTGCAGGTGACATTCTCCCTGTACAATGACGGGCTGTATACCGTCGAAAGCGCGGATGAACTCGCCTTCACGGTCTCAGAGCGCGGCTTGAAGGACGAAATCGACGTGACGGCGACGCTCGTGCGCTATCCGGACGATGTGAAGATGGGCGTCGTGAACCTGCTGAAGTGGGAACTGGACAATCGAAACAAGGTCGGCGTGGCATCGGAGACGATTTCCCGCCACGCCGTCACCTACTTCGACCTGACGGGCGAGAACGCCGTCATGGGCTTCCCCAAGGCGCTCATGGGCTTCCTGACGCCCTACATCAAGGCGCGATTCGGGCAAGGGGTGGACAAGGTATGAAGGGCATCGGCGGCAACGTGACAGCCATCATCCAGACCAGCGCGACGACGACAAACGAAATCGGCGAACAGGTGCAGGCATGGACGGATGCAGCGACGCTTTCCGGATGGCTCGACCTATCCGGCGGCGACAGTAAGTACAGCGTGTACAATGCCAAGGTGCAGGAAAGCACCCATGTCTTTGTGGCGGATTATCAGGCGCTCCCGGCAGACCTCACGGCGGAAAACAGCCGCCTTGTCTGCCGGGGAAAGTGCTATGATGTGCTGCTGATTGACAATCCGATGGAGATGGGCAGCGGCTCACAGCTGGAAATCTACCTGAAATACACAGGAGGCGACAGCAATGCCGGTTGAATTTCGGGATTACAGCATGAAAGTCAGCGCGCAGATGAAGGACGCGGCAAAACGCTTCCTCATCGAGGCGGCGCACGAGGTGACAAGCCAGGCCATCCGCACCACGCCCACGAAGAAGACGCAATTGCGCGACTCATGGAGCAATTCCGTCGATGAAAGCGCCATGACCGCGCAGATTGGCAGCCCGCTGGAGGAATCCTTCTGGAACGAGTTCGGCACGGGCAGCCACGCCATCCACGGCGACGGGCGCAAAGGCTGGTGGGTGTACATCGAAGGGCAGCCGCGGGGCGAAAAGAACTCGCGCGTGTACGACAGTCAGCAGGAGGCGGAGGAAGCCGTCCAGTACCTCAGGAGTCATGGGCTTCCTGCCGTCGCCACCAATGGCGAGGACGCGCATCTGACACTCCAGAAGGCATTCGCGGCGAAGCAGAACACCATCATCCGCATGGCGGAAACGATTCTTGGGGAGGAAATGAAATGACGCAGGAGGCGCTTTCCATCCTCCGCGCGGCGATGGCGGATATGCGCCTGCCCTACGCGCTGGGGCAGTACCGCGCAGCCCCGCTGCCGGAAACGTATTTCGTCGGGCAGTGGGTGGACGCGGAGGGCTTCACCGAGGATGGGCGCACGGACAGCACGATGACCCTGCTGGGCTACAGCCGCGCGGGTCTTGATGCCCTGCTGGCGGCATCAAAGGCGATTCAGGCGCGATTCCCGGCGTATGGCTGGACGTGCATCACGGATCGCGGGTCAGGGCTTGCAATTTCTTTCGCGGGTGCGCCGTTCTTGCCGGACATTGACGGCGCGGCACGGCGCATCAGCATCAACCTGAACATCAAAGAATGGAGTGTGGACGAAACATGAAGGAAGGCAGAAGCGGCGCGACGAGCGCCACGCCCAAGAGCATCGTATTCGGTGCGGGCACGATTCACAAGGGGCTGAAGTACGAGGGCGCGGCGTGGAATTTCACCGATTCGCTTGTCGGCGCAACGTCCGGCGGCTCGAAGGTGTCGATTAAGCCGGAAATCACGAAGGTGGAAGTGGACGGCGTGTATGTGAACACGAAGGGGCTGTCCAAGAAGACCGGCGGCACGGCGACGATGGAGGTCAACTTCATTGAGCTGACGGAGGATGTCTTGACGGCGGCGACGCTGGGCGAGAGTGCGGCGGCGACGACCGACACGCGCTTCAACCTCATCGAGGACAAGGCGGACATCGCCGTGGGCGACTACTGGGAGAACATCGCCTTTGTCGGCAAAACGCTGGATGGACGCAACATCATCGCGATTCTGGACAATGCGCTGTGCACGTCCGGCTTTGAGAACGACAACAAGAGCAAGGAAGGCACGGTCGGGACGTACACGTTCGAGTGCTATGCCGGTTTGGACGGCGACGGCGAGACGCTGCCGTGGCACATCTACTATCCGAACGACACCTACGCTGCGTAAACGCAGACCTACGAGGCAACGGCGTGAATCTGTATAAACACGCGAAAACTGTATGCAGTATGCAGACAAGTCAATCGCGAGAACGGGTCAAGGGGCAATGCCCCTTGGGGGGAGAAGAGCCGCGCGCTTTTCTCCCCTTTTCTATCAAAAGGAGGAATCACGATGGAAAATGAAGCCTTAACCATGCGCCGCCTGCGCGCGGACGACCTCTTCACGATGATGCGCATCCTGTCCAAAATCGGCGTGAACGACCTGCGCAGCGTCATGCCGACCAAGACCGCCATCCAGCGGGTGCGCGAGGGCAGCGAGAGCGCGGAGAGCCTCGGCGTGACCGTCGCGCTGATGATTGCGGACAAGCTGCTGGCGCGGCTGCCGGACTGCAAGGCGGACATCTACGCATGGCTGGCGGATTTGAGCGGCAAAACGCCCGCCGAAATTGCCGCGCTGGACATGGGCGTGTTCGCCGAGGCGGTATTCACCCTGATGGCAAGCGAGGATTTTCGCGATTTTTTTACGCGGCTGATGAAGCGCTTGGGGCAGACGAAGTAAAGCTGTTCGACATGCTTTACCGCCGCTATAGCGACCCGATGGCGCTGCTGACCGGAATGCTGCGGCGCGGGAGACTGGCGGACTTCATCCAGCAGTGCATCCGCATGTACAACGAAGAGGCGGAAGAGAAGCTGCTGTGGGAAGTGTGGCTGCACAAGTGCTTTGACAAGGGCTTCGGCGATTTTCTGAACGAATACCGTACCCTTGCGCCGGTGGATGCGCCGGACATCACGGCAGAGGACATCCGGCACAGCCGGAATCTGCTCGACGGCTTCACGCCGCCGGGAGAAGGGAGGAAAACGACATGAGCAGCATCTTTGAACTGTTCGGCTCTATCGTGCTGGATACGAGTGGGGCAGAAAAAGCGCTTGCCAAGGTCAGCAAAGCCGGGCAGAAGGTTGGCGGTGTGCTGGGCAAGGGCTTCAAGCTGGCGGGACAAGCGGCGCTGCAAATGGGCAAAGTCATCGGCGCGGGCGTTGCGGCAGTCACAACCGCGATGGGCAAGCTTGTCAGCAGCGCCATGAGCGCCTACGCCAGCTATGAGCAGCTGGAAGGCGGCGTGAAGAAGCTCTTTGGCGACGATGCGCAAAACCTCGTGATGGAATACGCGCGCAACGCCTACCGCACGGCGGGTCTGTCCGCCAACGAGTACATGGACACGGTGACGAGCTTCTCTGCGAGCCTGATTGCGTCCTTGGGCAAGGACACCGTCGCTGCCGCCGCGTATGCCGACCTTGCCATCACCGACATGGCGGACAACGCGAATACCTTCGGTACCAACATGGAGGATATTCAGAACGCGTATAAGGGGTTCAGCAAGCAGAACTACACGATGCTGGACAACTTGAAGCTCGGCTACGGCGGCACGCAGAAGGAAATGGAGCGGCTTTTGGCGGATGCGTCAAAGCTCTCCGGCGTGAAGTACGACATCAGCAGCTTCGCGGACATTATCGCGGCAATCCACGTCATTCAGGAAAGCCAGAATATCGCCGGGACGACCGCGAAGGAAGCCTCGACGACCATTTCCGGCTCTATCGGCTCGGTCAAGGCGGCGTGGGCGAACCTGCTCTCCGGCTTAGCGGACGGCAATCAGGACATTGACCAGCTTGTCGGCAACCTGACGGACAGCGTAATGACCGCGGTGGACAACATCGTCCCGCGCTTGCAGACGATGGCGCCGCGCCTCGTGCAGGCGGTGCAGACGCTTGTCTCGACGCTTGCGCCACAGCTTCCGGGCATCATCAGCACCGTTCTGCCCTCCATGATTGAGGCGGCGACAACGCTCATCGGCGGCTTGGCGGACGTGCTGCCGGACTTGCTGGGCAGCATCATCGACGTACTGCCCAACGTCGTCAAGCAAATCGGCGGTGCACTCAAGAAGCTGTTCCCGTCGCTGCTGAAGACGTTCAAGAGCCTCATCGGCAAGATTGACTTCAAGGGACTGGGACAAGCTATCGGCAGCGGTTTGCGGTCGATTGTGACGAACCTGCCGACGATTATGCAGGACATCGGCGGTGCGATTAAATGGGCATGGGAACACGTTGGCTATCCGCTGATTCAGGGCATTTTCAAGGGCGTGTTCGGCGTTGACCTGCCGGACTGGCCGGACGTAGCGAAGACCCTCAAGGAATCGTGGGAAACCTTCGTGTCAACCGCCGGAGTATTCCTGCGGCTCGTGTTCGGGACAAGCGACGAAAAGCCGACGGAGGAGGAGCTTTCCAAGGCAAAAGAGAACGTTCAGAATTGGTGGAACGGGGTTGTGGAGGCGGTCGGCAACTTCTGCTGTATCGACTTCCATGGCATCGGGCGGAAAGCCAACCTCATGGCGAGAGATATTCAGACATGGTGGAACAGCGTTGCACGGCAAGTCAATTTGGTGCTTGGCTTCACGGTGGAAGAGCACGGTTCGGACACGCGCACGAGTTCCAGCGGCGCAACCATGGGCGGCGGCGGAAGGGAGTTCCAAGAGAAGACCGACTTCTGGGGCAACCCTGTCAGCAAAGAAACGCAAGACGCCGTGCTGAATGAAGCACTGAAAGGCGCACAAAAAAACATTCTGTACGGGAACACCACGCCTACATTCTTGCAGCCGAAAATCCCCAACACCTACATCGGCGCACCATCCGCCCACGCTGACGGCGCCATCTTCTCAAAGCCCACCCTCTTTGATACGCACAGCGGCTATCACCTCGTCGGGGAAGCTGGTGCGGAGGCTGTCGCGCCCATCAGCGTATTGCAAGGCTATGTCAAGAGCGCGGTCAACGAAGTCGTGGGCGCAAGCATGGAGCGCAAGCTCGACCAGATGCTTGCCACCCTGCAAAGCGGCTTCAGCGGCATGAATCAGCAGCAGATTGTGCTGGATACGGGCGTGCTTGTCGGCGCAACGGCGGGCAAGATGGACAAGCGTCTGGGGCGGATGGCGCTGCGAAAGGGGCGGAACGCATGATTTACGGGGTAACGCTGGGCGGCAAGCACACCTACCGCGATTGGGGCTTGCTGCCGAAAACGCGCCCGACCATCGCGCCGCCGAAGGTGCGCACAAATTATGTGGACGTGCCAGGGCTGGACGGTGCGCTTGACCTGTCCGAAGCGCTGACCGGGCGCGTGGGCTATCAGACACGGGATTTCTCGGCGGAGTTCATCGTCATTGACGCGCGGAACCGCTGGGATGCGCTGTATTCCGAAATACTGGACACCCTGCACGGGCAGCGGGTGCAAATCATCCTCGACGAAGACCCCGGCTATTATTACACCGGACGCGTGACCATGAACGCGTTGGAGAGCGACCGCAAGACCGCCGCCATCAGCCTGAAAGCCGTCTGCGACCCGTACAAGCTGGAAATCACGGGTTCGCTGGATGACTGGCTGTGGGATACCTTCAACTTTGAGACGGGCATCATCCGCGACTACAAGGCGCTGCCGGTGGATGGCACGCTGACGCTGACGATTCCCGGCACAAGGAGGCCGTGCATCCCGACCATCACGGCAAGCAGCGCGATGACGGCGACATTCGGCGGCAAGGAGTACGCGCTGACGGCGGGCGACAACCGCATCAGCGGCATCACCATCACCCAAGGAGACAACGTGCTGACCTTCACCGGGAATGGCACGGTATCCATCGACTACCGAGGAGGGAGGCTGTAAATGTACACCATCTATGCGGACGACGCATTGCTGTATTCGCCGGGGGACGAGGAACTTTCCGTCCTCTCCCCCATGCTGGAAACGCAGTGCAACGCCGCCGGAACGCTCACGTTCGTGCTGCTGCCGGAGCACCCGATGTACAGCACCCTGCACAAAATGCGGACGCGGATTGACGTCCGGCAGGATGACGAAATCATCTGGCGCGGGCGTGTACTGGAAACGGAAACCGACTTCTACCGCCAGAAGACCGTCACCTGCGAGGGGGAATTAACCTACTTGGTGGACAGCGTCCTGCATCCGTACAAATTGGCGGATTACGACGGCACGGCGGCGGGGCTGTTCCGCCTGTACCTGACGCGGCACAACGAGGCCGTCAGCGAGGCGCAGCAGTTTCAAATCGGCAATGTGGACATTGAGACGCTGTCCAGCGTGGAAAACACGGGCTACGGCAACACCTGGGACGAAATCAGCGACAACCTGATTGACATCCACGGCGGCTTCCTGCGCGTCCGCTACGACGGCGAAACACGCTATCTGGACTGGACGAAGGAGAGCGGCACATCGTGCGGGCAAGTCATCCGCTTTGGGGAGAATCTGCTGGACTTGTCCGAGTACGTCTCCGCGTCGGAGGTCGTGACGTGCCTGATTCCATACGCCGGGCAGGGCGACAGCCAGATCACCATCAAGAGCGTCAATGACGGCAAGGACTACATCGAGGACGAAGCCGGGATTGCCCTCTACGGGCGCATCTGGGGCGTGACGGAGTTCGACACGAAGGACGCGGCGAAGCTGCTGGAAATGGCGAAGGAGAACCTGCAAAAGCGCCTGAAAGAGACAATCACCATCACCATCAGCGCGGTGGATTTGCACCTGCTGGATGTGAATGCGGAATCGTTCCGCGTCGGCGACAAGGTGCGCGTCGTCTCCCCGCCCCACGGGATTGACGCGGAATACACCTGCACGGCGATTTCGCTTGACCTCGTCAGCCCTGACCAATCCGAGTACACGTTCGGCACGCCGGAAACGGGCATGGCAAGCACCACCGCCGCGACGAGCAAAGCAGTCGAAGTGGTGGACACGTCGGTGGAGTACCTGCGGCAGATTGTCAGCGACCAGAACACACACCTGCTGCTGTTTGACGGCGTGATTGATGCCTACACGACGAAGGTGGACGACAACACAAAAGCCATCAACACCGTGCAGCTCACATTGAATAGCGTTACCGGGGAACTGACCTCGAAAGTCAGCAAAGACGACCTTGTCTCCACCATCAACCAGACGGCAGGCGCGGTCAAGATTAGCGCGAACTGCATTGATTTGGAGGGGTATGTGACGGCGACGGAGCTTTCCGCCATGAAAGCGGATGTTTCGTGGCTGAACGGCGTTTCGCTGAGCGTGGCGGAACTAACAGCACGGAGCGGCGCGCATCTGGGAACAGCGGATGCAGATTCGCTTGGCGTTTCTGGCGCGTTGAGTGCAAACACCATTTCGGCGAACGCAATCGGCACAACGCTGGCGTTGACCGTCGGCGGCGTATCAGCCGCACCGCGCACACTGAAAATCGGCGAATCTTCCTGCACGTTTTTCGCCCCCGAAGACGCAACTTTTGAGTTGAGCGACATGCCGGGCTACGATGATGCTCTGGCTGCCGCGAAGAGTGAAGGAGCATCATCGGTACACGTTCAGGCATTGGAGATTGCCGGGCAGAATTATCATTCGTCGAGCAAATACATCGAAGTGAACTTGGACACTACGTTGAGCAACGGAAGCACAGAGGAGGGTCTACTGTCTGTCAACGCTTCCAGCGCATACAACGCAGGAGCAAGCGACGTGGCGATTTCGGAAATCACCTGCGTTGACATCAGCGCCGGGGCTGACACCGGCAGAGTTCGCGTAGTTGTAAAGCTCAGCAACGGAAAAACAAGACAGCAAGTCTTTACGCTTTCATAAGGAGGGAGAAGCCTATGGAAACCATCACCATCAGCAAGCAAACCGTGCAAGCCATCATTGACGCGCTCTCCACGGTGGAGGTACGCGGCGCAAGCAACCTGAACGCGCTTTTGGCGTGCATTCAGGCGCTGCAAAAGGCGGTGAATCAGCCGCAGGAGGCGAAAGTATGAGCGAAAGCACGAAGGACTTCCAGACGCTGCTGGACACCATTGCGTCAGGCGTGTATGGCAAGGACATCAGAGGGGCGATTCATGACGCGCTGGAAGCTATGAACCAGCGCATCGGCGAGGTCAAACCGCAGACGGGTGGAAAGCAAAAGACGGTCTATTGCTGGGGCGACAGCCTGACCCAAGGCGTCGGCGGCAACGTCAACGGCTGGCATCTCATCAGCTATCCGCAAGTGCTTTCCGAACGGTGCAATGCTGTCAACCTCGGCATCTTGTCTGACAACGTGCCGACAATCATGGCGCGGATGGGTGCGGACGCAATCGTCCTTCCAGCGTGTACAATTCCGGGCAGTTCAAGTGAAAGCGTCGTTGTTGGAAACACAACAGACGGGATGACGCTCGAAAGCGGCAGAATCGGAAAATTGCTCAAATACGGCGACTGCGGAATCAACCCCTGCTATGTAAACGATGTGCCGTGTGTGCTTTTCCGTGATTATGCAAAGGACACGTCTGATGGGCTGAGTATCCGGCTCAGGCGGCTCGACAATGGTCTGCCGGTGGTCGTATCCGCAGGAACGAAGCTCATTACCTATGGTGCGAAACACTACAAAGGAAACGGGCTGCACATCTTCTGGATGGGCGCAAACGGCGGTTATGGTTCGGATGCGGAAGGCAAAAATCTTGATTTCAGCGACTACGTTGCGCAATTGCAGAAATGCGTCGATTACGTTGCCCCGGCGGATTATCTGATTATCTATGCGAGGGAACGTAAAGGCTATGCTGCTGACGAAGCGGCGGAAGTACAGGAGCTGAAGGAAACGTTTAAGGGGCATCTGATTGATTTGCTCCCCCAGCTGAACGATAGAGGACTGCTATACGGTGAAACAAACGTCTGGGACGGGACACTGGTAAAAGGTGTTCCCAAGACGTTGGATAGCGGCGACGGCTGCCATTACAGCTTCTACGGTTACATGGCAATCGGCAAGATTGTCTGGGAGTATGTCGCGCCGCGTCTGCTGAACGCATCCGAGGAAAGCGGCGGGACGGATACTCCTCCGACGGTTGAAAGTGACAGGATTGGCGAACTGGCTTATAAGCTGAAAGCGCCAAAAGTCCTCACAAATGGAAGCAAAGCAATCAATACCGGCTTCAAGCCGTTTGCCGAAGGTGCGGACACATGGACAATCGCAGTGAAATATGCCGACGGATTGACAGCCACTGACGCTTCGCAGTGGGGAACGCTGATGTTCTGTGAAGTGACAAGTAGCAAGACGCAACTGAAAGTCGCTACGCTTAATAGCAGCAAGCAGTTTCCAGAGTGCAATGTTATGTGTAACGCTGGCGGTTTCGGCATCAACGTCGAACAGATGGGTCTGGCCGTGTACAATAGCGGCTATCACACGTTTATCGTGACGAAAAACGGCGACGACTACACCTTCTACCTTGATAATAACAAGATTTACGGCAATAAGCTGACCTATCCGCAGGCAGAAACGGGCGACAAATTGCTGTATGTCGGCGGTTGGGAAAGCGGCTGGGGCATGGTAAGCGGGACGATTATGGACATCAGAATTTACAACAAGTGCATTGACGCTAATACCGTCAGTGAACTGAATGACATTTTCGCCGCATCATAAAAACATGGGGGGACACGCATGAACCTTGACACCATCATCGTCGCCGCGATTTCCCTGCTGGGCACGCTGGCAGGCAGCTACTTCGCCAACAGCAAGACAATCGCCCTGCTGTCCTACCGCTTGGAGCAGCTGGAGCGCAAGGTGGAGAAGCACAACTCCGTCGTCGAGCGGACGTTCCAGCTGGAGAACAACGTGCAGACCGCGTTCAGCCGGATTGACGAGATTCGGGAAGCGCTGCACGAGCATCAGGAGACATAAGAAAAGCCGGGATTGCGGTGGAGGGAGAAATCCTCTGCGGCTGTCCCGGCGAGTTTTTATTTCTTCACAGTCTAAATTGCAGCGTGCGCATCATGGAAAACAGGTTCACCGTCTGCACGCCGAACTCATTCGCAACATTCGGAATTTTCGCCATTCTCCATGGCTGACGCTCATTCGGGTTGCTATTGGGCATCTCGAAGGTAACGATCGTGCAGTTATGCGCTTTTGCCGCCGCTATCAGCCACGGGTCAGCAACTTCTGCTCTCGCCCATTCGGCCAGCGCGGTCGGTTTGTAATATGGGCACGCTCGAAGATAGCGCATGATTTCAGCGTAGTGCGATAGAATTTGCGGTTCACTGTGGTCAATGCACTGCTCACGGTGCAGCTTCTTGCCCCAGTCTTTCAACTCGTCGTTTACACAAAGGATTTCATCCAGCACCATATCCAGCATGACGATTTTTCCATCATTGATGTTTTGCTCTAATTGCTCCCAGAACGCGCGAGTGAAATCGAAAGCATAATATTGGCGGTATGGTGCGATAAATGAATTGGTATCAATCAAGAACTTTTGCTCCGACATTTATCACACGCCGCCTTTCTGAGCGCCCACCAGTTTTTCATAAGTAGCGCGATTTGTGCTGGTCAAGCGGAATGCGTCCGTGTACTGCGTTCGACCTGCTAACACGCTGTTGGTGAGCATCTCGAAAAATCTCTTGTCAATTTTGCTGCGTTTTGTGCGATAGTAGTCGCCGCCGCCTTCTCCTTCTTCTTTGTTGCGCCGTCTTGTTTCGTTGTACTGTTCAATAGCCGCTTTCGCTATTTTGCGGTAAACCTCACGGCTGATTTTTCCATTATCAAGCGCTCGCCTTGCAATGACAGTAGTACCGCACTTGAAGAAGCCAGACAACACCTGAACCGCTGGCTCTTCATCGTAATTCTGCATACATTCGTTCCATTTTGCAAGAAACAAATTCTGCGGAACAAGAATTTCCGCCGCGACCGCATTGCACAGCACTTCAACTGGGCGAACGGTTTCCGCACCGCTGCTTCTGTCATTAAAAAAGTCGCTTTCGCCCACGCAGACGTGCGCAAATTCATGGATTAAGGAAAAGAGCTTGCCGCTTTCAGAATCATTGGTATTGATAAAAATCAAAGGCGCATACGCATCAACCATTGCAAAGGCACGAAATTCTGCTATATCGAGCGGCTTGTGCGTATTGTTCCCCACAACACCGTTCATCATCACAAGCACACCCGCATTGCTGATTGCATTGCGCATGAAACGATAAGAAGCAGCGGCATTCGGATGCTTTTCAAACCAGTTTTCAGATAGTCCCAATATTTCACGCACTTTTGCAGCGCATACCGCAGCATCATCGTGGCTCTTGAACGCGCCGACACAAGCAGGGGGCGTAATTCCCTCTGCAATCATGTATTCCCGCGTCCAGTCCTGAACCATTTCCATCTCGTGGATGGTTGCAATCAGGCTGCGGCTTGGCTGACTGAAGGACACACTGTTGACCGTGCGATATTCCATAAGCGGAACATCCTCGTGCGGCGGCTGCTGCAAGAAGAAATATCCCAGAGGTATGCCGGTTGCTTTGCTGACCTCTTCAAGCTGGTTAAAAGTAGGCTTCTTCTCTCCGCTAACCCACTTTGTCAAATGAGCGGCTGCTTTGGGAGGAAGCGCCGCAAACTGTGTTTTCCGCACAACCCATTGAAGAACCGCATCGGAAATATCTATTCTCGTCTGCATCGCAATTCCTCCTTCCTATCTGCATTGTAGCATAGGCATTCGGGATATTCCATGAACTTTCTATGAACATTTTATGAATTTTTGCGAACAAGAAAGTGCGCTGCGGAGGCAGGGTTGCTGCTGCGGGGTGATTGGGGAGCCGTTCGGTGCGCTCGACGCCATCACCCGGCTGCACCTGCAAGCCCTGCTGACCGAAATCGCAACGAAGAAGCGCCTGACGATTCTCTTCGTCACGCACGACGTGGATGAGGCGCTGCTGCTGTCGGACGCGATTCTGGTCATGGGCACTGCGCCGGGGCGAATCCTGCGGCAGTACACGCTGGAAGAGCCGCGGCCGCGTACGATGAGGGTGCTTTCGCAGCCGGAGTTCATCCGCGTCAAGGGCGAAATTCTGACACTGCTGGACAAGGAGGTGACTGCCGATGCGTGAGGGCAAGAAGCATCCATTCGCCATCAACGTCTGGCGCTGGGGGCTGCTGATTCTGCTGCTCGTTCTCTGGGAAATCGGCGCGCGGCTCAAATGGATTGACCCGTTTTTCTTTTCCAGCCCTTTGGAAATCGCCCGAACCGCCGTCATTAAGTGGCAGGGCGGCACGCTCTGGCGCGACATTGCCTATACGGGCGCATCAACGCTCCTCGGCTTCGTGCTGGGAACGGTCATCGGATCAGTGGTCGGGCTGCTGTTCTGGTTCTCGCGCCCCGTGGCGCAGGTCGCTGAACCGTGGCTGATTGTGCTGAACGCACTGCCGAAACTCGCACTCGCGCCCGTGCTGGTCATCTGGTTCGGCATCGGCTTCCTGTCAAAGGTGATTCTGGCGTTCCTGATGACGGTCGTCGTCGCCGCCATGTCCGCATACAGCGGCGTCCGCACGGCTGATCCGGCACTGGAAACGCTGATGGTTTCCCTCGGCGCGCGGCGGATGCAGATTTTCACCCGCCTGATTGTGCCGTCCGCCATGCCGAGCATCATTACCGGCCTGCGGGTCAACATCGCGCTGGCGATGGCGGGATCAATTGTCGGCGAGTTTATTGCATCAGACCGCGGGCTGGGGCGTATGATTGTTTACGCCGGCACGACGTTTGATCTCAAACTGGTGTGGGTCGGCGTGACGGTGCTGTCCATCTTATCCGTGCTGATGTACGCATCGGTCGTCCTGCTGGAAAAGGTGCTGATGCGGCACTGGCACAGCGCGGTAACCGAATAATCAGAAGGGGGAATTTCCATGAAAACCCGATTGCTCTGCTTCCTGATGGTATTAGCGCTGCTCCCCTGCCTTGCGCTGGCAGAGGACGCGCCGCAGAAGCTCGTCGTCGCCGAGCCGGTGCACCTCATCGGCTATCTGCCCCTGTATGTCGCGATTCACGAGGGCTATTTCGCGGATGAGGGGCTGGACGTGACGGTCGTGCAGGCGACGGGTGGCGCGCATGTGACTGCGGTCGTCTCCGGCGACGCATTTGCGGTCATCGGCGGCGTAGACAGCAACAATTTTGCCAATCAGGGCAATGCTGATCCCATCGTCGCCATCGTCAACTGCGTCAACCGCGCCAACGTCTACCTGTTCGCGCGCGCGGGGCTCTCCCCCGCATCCGACAGCGACGAGGATATGGCAGATTTCCTCCGCGGCAAAATCATCATTGCAGGGCGTTACGGCGGTTCGCCGAACGTGCTGACGCGCTACCTCGTCAAGCGCGTCGGACTTGACCCCGACACGGACGTTACCTTGCTGGAAAATGCCGACGCCGCGACCGTCACCGCCATGCTGCAATACGGGCAGGGCGACATTGGCAACGGCGGCGAACCGCAGATTTCCGAGGGCGTGACGGCGGGTATCTTCGAGGAGCCATTCGTCGCCTTCCCCGATTTGGGGGACTACGCCTATTCGGTCATCGGCGTGAAGCGCTCGACGATGGAGCAGCAGCCTGAGACGTGCCTGCGGTTCGTGCGGGCGATGATGAAGGCGCTCAAGGCGGTGCAGGATGATCACGAACTGGCGGCGCGTATGCTGGAACTGGAATTTCCGACGCTGACGGAATCCGGGCGACAAGCTGCGCTGGAGCGTGCATACGCTGACAACCTTTGGAGCGCGGACGGCATCATTTCGCGTCAAGCGGTGGATACGCTGATGGAAGTGGTGATTTCCTCCGGCATTTTCGACGGGACGTACGACGTGGATGAGCTGATTGACATGCGCTTTGTGGAGCAGGTCATGCAGGAAAGTGCGCAGGAGTAAGGGAGGTTCGCCGTCAGACGAAGGTGCTGGCGGCGAGTTTTTCTGCATGTCCAAATATAGCTTTCAGCACATCCCCTTTTGTTTCTTAGATCCGCCGGAATTTACCTTTTGCGTCTGCTTTAGTTCACTGAAGTAGGGGAAAAAGTAGGGGAAAAAAGAGCCTTCAAACCCTGTGAAATCAAGGCATTGCGGATTTGGCAGTAGGGAAAAAGTAGGTGAAATCGGCAAAAACGCATTTTCGCCCCAAAAAACACTTCTATTTTCATCACAATGAAAAACCCGGAAGCCCTTGCAAATCAAGGCTTCCGGGGAAAGTGGGGTTAAATGGGCTCGAACCATCGACCTTCACGATGTCAACGTGACGCTCTAACCAACTGAGCTATAACCCCATCTGTTTGCTGTCAGTGCTTTAAGAAGAAGCGCTGTCAACGTTTGATAGTATAGCAGAGAATCGGCAGATTGTCAAGAGGATTTTCGGAATTTTTTGCGGTTTTTTTTGCGCACTTTTTGTAAGTTAGAGCGGCACCACCTTCAGCGTCAGCTCCAGCTTCCCCAGCACGCGCATTGCCTCATCCAGCTTCACATCCAGTCTGCCGCTTTCCAGCCGTTCAACCGTTTCCAGTGGAACACCGCTCATGTCCGCCAGCAGCGTCAGGCTAATGTTCTTTGTCTGCATTGCTTGCCGCATTTCGCGCATGATTGCGTCGCTCAATTCTTGTTCCACAACTTGCAAATCGTTCATGACTATTATCCCTCTTTCTTTCAATTTCCTTACATTATGATACCACGTAGTTCTTCGCCATGTCAATCCCCTCTTTATTTCGCTTTTCCCGCCGCCTTTGCAGGAATCTCGCCCTTTTATCTCGAATATAGGAAGGTGGCGGATTCTCTGCTTTCCGCCTTGATGACTGCATTGTTCGCGCACACGCGCAGAAAGAGGTATTATTATGCCGAATCAATCCCAAAAGCCCGTCGATATTGGCGGACAGGCTGTTCTCGAAGGTGTCATGATGAAGGGGCCGGACGCGATTGCCATCACGGTGCGCCGCCCGGACAAGACGATGGTAGTGGACTACAAGAAGTCCGAGCCGCTCAGCAAGAAGCACAAGTGGATGGGGCTGCCCATCATCCGCGGCGCGGTCAACATGGTCAACATGCTCGCGATGGGCATGACGACGCTGGAAACGTCCGCGAAGATGCTCGGCACGGAAGAGGAAGAGCCGACGAAATTTGAGAAGTGGCTCGCGGCGAAGCTCGGCAAGAGCATTGACAAGGTCGTCATGGGCGTGGCGATGGTGCTGGCGGTGCTGCTGAGCGTCGGGCTGTTCATCGTCCTGCCGTCGCTGGCGGAAAAAGGGATTCTGTCGCTGGGCGCGTCCGGCACGGTCGCGACGCTGATCGGCGGCTTGACGAAAGTGCTGATTCTGATTGCGTACATGATTTTCTGCGGCATGGTGCCGGATGTGCGCCGCACGTTCCAGTACCACGGTGCGGAACACAAGACTGTCTACTGCCATGAGCACAACCTCCCCCTGACGCCCAAGAACGCCCAGCAGTTCACGACCCTGCACCCGCGCTGCGGCACGGCGTTCCTGCTGATTGTCATGCTGATTTCCATCGTTCTGTTCCTCTTCGTCGGACGCGACATCACCAATGCCGCCCTGCGGATGCTGGTGCACCTGTGCCTGCTGCCGGTCGTGGCGGGTGTGAGCTACGAGGTATTGAAGGGGCTGGCGCACTCGGAGAGCAAAATCGCGAAGATTCTGCGCTGGCCGGGCTTGCAGCTGCAGCGTCTGACCACCCGTCAGCCGGACGACGGAATGCTCGAATGCGCCATCATTTCCATGAACGTCGCGCTGTATGGGCTGCCGAAGGACGCGCCGCGCACGGAAGAAGGCTGGGCGATTTTGACCTCCTACAAGCAGAGCGAGCCGGACTACGTTTTCCCGCAGAAGGGCGAGGACAAGCAGTGAATCCGCGCGCTTTGCTGAAAGCGACCGCGTCCGCTTTCCGGAATGCCGGGATTCCCGATCCGGAGGTGGACGCGGCGCTGCTGCTGTCCCATGTGACGGGTCAGCCGCCTTTGTCCCTGCGTCTGGATATGACGACCGTGTTGTCTGATGACGTGCTGACCCGCTTCGATGCCCTTGTTTCCCGCCGTCTGACCCGTCAACCCCTGCAATATCTGCTCCACACGCAGCCGTTTCTGGGGCGTGATTTCTATGTGGATGAACGGGTGCTGATTCCGCGTCCGGAGACGGAGCTGCTGGCGGAACGCGCGATTGCAGCGCTGCGGGAACATCCGCATCCGATTGCGCTGGACTTGTGCTGCGGCAGCGGCGCGTTAGCGGTTTCCATGTCGCTGGAGGTTCCCGGCGCGCAGGTACACGCGGCGGATTTATCCCCCGATGCGCTGGCGGTCACGGCGAAGAACGCGGAACTGCTCGGCGCGTCTGTCACCCTGCATCAGGGGGATTTGTTCGCCGCCGTGCCGGAAATCGCGTTTGACGTGATTGTCAGCAATCCGCCCTACATTTCCTCTGCGGATTGTCTAACCTTGCAGGAGGAAGTCCGCCGTGAGCCGATGATGGCGCTGGACGGCGGTACGGACGGGCTGAATTTCTACCGCCGGATTGCATCGGACGCGCCGAAATTCCTGCGTCCGGGCGGCGTGCTGCTGCTGGAAGTCGGTTTTGACCAGGCCGAAGCGGTCATGGCGCTGCTGGCGGATTTTGCGGATGTGCAGGCACACGAGGACTATCAGCACATTCCCCGAATGATTGAGGCAAGGAAGCATGTTTGAGAAATACCCGTTGATTGTCAGCCGCTATGAGGAACTGAGCGAAGCGATTGTCCAGCCGGACATCATTGCGGACACGGCGCGCTATCAGGCGTACCTGAAGGAACGGGCGGCGCTGGAGGAGCAGGTGACGGCGTGGCAGTCGTACCAGTCGCTCTTGCGCCACCGTGAGCAAGCGCAGGAGATGCTGTCCGACCCGGATCTGCACGAGATGGCGGCGGAGGAATTGCAGTCGCTGGCGGCGCAAATCGCCGAAAAGGAACAGCAGCTGCACATTCTGCTGCTTCCCCGCGACCCGGACGACGACCACGCCGTCATCATGGAGATTCGCGGCGGCGCGGGCGGCGAGGAATCGTGCCTGTTCGCGGCGGAGCTGATGCGCATGTACATCCGTTATGCCGAGCGGCATCACTTCCGCGTCGAGCCGATTTCGACGACGGAGACGGAGTTGGGCGGCATTAAGGAAGCGGTGTTCAGCATTGCGGGCAGCGGCGTTTTCGCGCGCATGAAGTACGAGAGCGGCGTCCACCGGGTGCAGCGCGTGCCGATTACGGAGTCCAACGGCAAAATCCAGTCCTCCACCTGCACGGTGGCGGTGCTGCCGGAAGCGGAGGACGTCGAATTGCAGATTGACCCGAAGGATTTGCGGATTGACGTGTACCGCTCGACGGGTCACGGCGGGCAGTGCGTGAACACGACAGACAGCGCCGTGCGGATTACGCACCTGCCGACTGGGCTGGTGGTGACGTGCCAAGACCAGAAGAGTCAGCTGAAGAACCGCGACACGGCGATGCAGGTGCTTCGCAGCCGCTTATTGGCGAAGATGCGCGCGGAGAAAGACGCCGCCTACGCGGAGAACCGCCGCGTACAAGTCGGCACAGGCGACCGCAGCGAGCGCATCCGCACCTACAACTTCCGCGAAGGTCGCGTGACCGACCACCGCATTGGTCTGACCCTCTACCGCATCCAAGACATCATCGACGGCGACTTAGACGAAATCATCGACGCACTGCACGCGGAGGAGATTGTCGAGAAGTTACGGGAAATGAGGTGACCCAAGGGCGCTGCCCTTGACCCGCCAGAGGCTTTGCCTCTGGACTCCACAAGGGACTTCGTCCCTTGACCCTTTCGCGCGATTCAGTTGGTGACGTTTTCATACTACTTGCGCGTGCTGATGCGGGGTTTCGCTCCTGCGGGAGCGACCAGAGGCGTTGCCTCTGGACTCCACAAGGGACTTCGTCCCTTGACCCTTTCGCGCGATTCGCTTGGTGACACTCCCCTGCCCTTTCCGCGTGCTGATGCGGGATTTCGCTCCTGCGGGAGCGACGAGGGGGCAATGTAAACAGACGAACGTCTGCGGTCGCCCCCTCGACACCTTCGCTCCCCTCTGATGTTTGTTGTCGGGTATCGCGGCGTTTTGTTTGTGTACTTTTTGCTCTTTCAATCAACAAAATTCTCCCAGAAGGTCAGCCCCTCCGGGAGAAAAAAGCACCTTGGGTTAAATATCCTCGTCATCCGCCGGGGAATCCTTCTCGTCCTCCCCGCCCAGATCCATGTCCAAATCGCTGCCGCTTGCGTCCTCTTCGGCACGGCGAAGCAGCTCCTGCACTGCCTTCGATTCCGCCGCGTCCGACGTGTCGAAGCCCTCGGCGCGCGCTTCGGCGGCATCCGCATCAGCAGCATTCGCGGGCGCGTCCGGCTCTTCATCGCGCTCAGCGCGGGCGACGCCGATGACGTGGCTTCCTTCCTGCAGCTTCATCACGATAACGCCCTGCGTGTTGCGGCCGCAAACGCGGATGTCCTCGGCGCGGGTGCGGATGATTGTGCCGTCGTCGGTGATGAGCATCAGGTCTTCGTCCGGCTTAACCATCAGCAGCGCGGCGAGGTCGCCGGTCTTGTCGGTCAGCTTCGTGGCGATGATGCCCTTGCCGTTGCGGCCCTGCTCACGGTACTCGTCGGGGCTGGTGCGCTTGCCGTAGCCCAGCGTCGTAATCGCCAGCACGTCCGCGCCCTGCTCCAGCGGCACCATGTCGATGATGATATCGTCGTCATCCAGCCGCATGGACTTCACGCCCATCGACGCGCGGCCCATCGGGCGGATGTGGCGCTCGCTGAAGCGGATTGCCATGCCCTTGCGGCTGCCCAGCAGAATTTCGTCGTCGCCGCTGGTCAAATCCACGCCAATCAGCTCGTCGCCTTCCTTCAAATTGATAGCAATCAGGCCGTTCTTGCGCAGGTTCGCGAACTCGCTGTACGGCGTTTTCTTAATCATCCCGTCGCGCGTCGCCATCACAAGGTTGTGTTCGCCCGTCGCGCCCGGCACAGGAACCATGCACGTCACCTTTTCATCCGACGCAATCTGGATGAGGTTGATAATCGCCGTGCCGCGCGCGGTGCGTCCAGCTTCCGGAATCTGGTAGCACTTGAGCATGTACACGCGCCCCATGTTGGTGAAGAACATGATTTCGTCGTGCGTGGATACGACGCGCATCTGCACGGCGAAGTCTTCTTCCTTCGTCGTCATGCCGGTCACGCCGCGTCCGCCGCGGTTCTGTGCGCGGTAGATGGATTTCGGCGTGCGCTTGACGTAGCCCTGCCGCGTCAGCGTGACGACCATGTCCTCCTCCTGAATCAGGTCTTCCACGTCGATTTCGCCGTCGATGGTGGTCAGCTCCGTGCGGCGCGGGTCAGCAAATTTATCGCGGATGGCGCTGATTTCGGTCTTGATAACCTCCATCAGCAGGTGTTCATCCGCCAGAATCGCCTGGAAGCGGGCGATTTCCTTCTCCAAATCATCGTATTCCTGCTGGAGGCGGTCGCGTTCCAGACCGGTCAGGCGCGCCAGACGCATGTCCAGAATCGCCTGCGCCTGCTTGTCGGAGAAGTCGAACCGCTCCATCAAGGTCGTTTTCGCGGTGTTGGGGTCTTTGCTGGCGCGGATGATGGACACAATCTCGTCGATGTGGTCAAGTGCCTTCAGCAGACCTTCCAAAATATGCGCGCGGGCGAGCGCCTTGTTGAGGTCAAAGCGCGTGCGGCGGGTGACAACGTCCTTTTGATGCTCCAGATAGTAGTACACCATGTCGCGCAGGGAGAGGATTTTCGGCTGCCCGTTGACCAGCGCGAGCATGTTCGCGCCGAACGTCTCCTGCATCGACGTGTGCTTGTAGAGCGTATTCAGGATAACCTGCGGGTAAACATCCTTCTTCAGCTCGATGACGATGCGCATCCCCTGCCGGTCGGACTCGTCGCGGATATCGCTGATGCCCTCAATGCGCTTGTCGTGCACAAGTTCGGCAATCTTCTCCACCAGCTTCGCCTTGTTGACCTGATACGGGATTTCCGTCACAACGATGCGGCTGCGGCCGTTGGGCATTTCCTCGATGTTGGTCTTCGCGCGCACCTCAATGCGCCCATGCCCCGTGTAGTAGGCTTCGCGGATGCCGCGTCTGCCGAGGATGATGCCGCCGGTCGGGAAGTCCGGGCCTTTGATGTGCTGCATCAGGTCGTCGATGGTGCAGTCCGGGTTGTCAATCATGCAGATAACGCCGTCGATGACCTCGCCGAGGTTATGCGGGGGGATGTTCGTCGCCATGCCGACGGCAATGCCGCTGGAACCGTTGACGAGCAGATTCGGGAAGCGGCTGGGCAGCACGGCAGGCTGCATGAGCGTTTCGTCGAAGTTGGGGTAGAAATCGACCGTGTCCTTCTCGATGCCTTCGAGCAGGTAGGGGGTCAATTTCGTCATGCGGGCTTCGGTGTAACGCATGGCGGCAGCGCCGTCGCCATCCACCGAGCCGTAGTTGCCCTGCCCGTCCACGAGGGTATAGCGGATGTTGAAGGGCTGCGCCAGGCGCACCATGGCGTCGTAGACGGAGGAATCGCCGTGCGGATGGAATTTGCCCAGCACGTCGCCGACAAGGCGCGCGGATTTGCGGTATGGCTTATCGGGCGTCATGCCGAGTTCTTCCATATCGTAGAGGATGCGGCGGTGCACAGGCTTCAAGCCGTCGCGCACATCCGGCAGCGCGCGGTCGATGATGACCGCCATTGCGTAGGAGATGAACGACCGCTTCATCTCCTTTTCCAGATTCACCGGGATGAGTTTGTCCTGAATGCTGCTCATAATTTCTCTCCGAACTGTTCAGGTTTTCTGTCTGATAATTGCTTGTTGTATAATGCGCACGGGGAACCAGCCGCAGCGGGCGGAAGAGGTTCTCATTGCGCGGATGCGGTTACACATCCAAATCCTTCACCAAATCCGCGTTCTCCTCGATGAACTTCCGCCGCGGCTCAACCTGATCGCCCATCAGCAGCGTGAAGATTTCATCCGCCGCCATTGCGTCCTCCGGCGTAATCTGCATCATCGTGCGGGTTTCGGGGTTCATGGTCGTCTGCCACAGCTGCTCGGCGCTCATTTCGCCCAAGCCTTTGTAGCGCTGAATGTCCGGCTTCGGGTCGCGCCCGATTTCGTCCAGCAGTCTTTGGAGTTCGTCGTCATCGTAGACGTACTTTTCCATTTTGCCCTTCGTCACCTTGTACAGCGGCGGCATGGCGGCGTACACATAGCCCTTTTCCACCAGCGGCCGCATGTAGCGGTAGAAGAACGTCAGCATCAAAATGCGGATGTGCGCGCCGTCCACGTCCGCGTCCGTCATGCAGACAATGCGGTGGTAGCGCAGCTTGCTTTCGTCAAACTCATCGCCAAAGCCGCAGCCGAACGCCGTCAGCATACTCTTAATTTCGTTGTTGCCCAGCGCCTTGTCCAGCCGGGTTTTTTCGACGTTGAGGATTTTGCCGCGCAGGGGCAGAATCGCCTGAAAATGGCGGTCGCGTCCTTCCTTGGCGCTGCCGCCTGCGGAGTCGCCCTCGACGAGGAAGATTTCGCACTTGCTGGGGTCGCGCTCGGAGCAGTCCGCCAATTTGCCCGGCAGGGACGCCGATTCCAGCACCGTCTTGCGGCGGGTAGCCTCGCGCGCCTTGCGGGCTGCCTCGCGCGCGCGCTGGGCGCTCACGCAGCGGTCAAGAATCGTCCGCCCGACAGACGGATTCTCCTCCAGATAGGTGGACAGCTCCTCTTTCACAAGGTCGTTGACCACGCCGCGAACCTGCCCGGAGCCCAGTTTCGATTTCGTCTGGCTCTCGAACTGCGGGTCTTCCATTTTGACGGACACAACCGCCGTCAGGCTTTCCTTCGCGTCCTCCGCCTTCAGGTTCGGCTCGTTGTCGCGCAGGAGCTTATACTTGCGGCCGTAGTCGTTGATGGCGCTCGTCAGGGCGGTGGTGAAGCCCGTGAGATGCGTGCCGCCGTCGGGGGTCGCGATGTTGTTGACGAAGGTGTAGATGTTTTCGGCATACGAGTCGTTGTACTGCATGGCGACTTCGACGAGGATGCCGTCCTTCACGCCCTCGGTATAAATCGGTTCAGGGAACAAAACTTCCTTGTTGTGATTCAGATACTTGACGAACTCGCGCAGCCCGCCTTCGTAGAGGAAATCCTCCGTCACGGGCGTTTCGCCGCGCTCATCGGTGAAGGTGATGTGGATGCCCTTGTTCAGGAACGCCATCTCGCGCAGGCGCTTCTTCAGCACGTCAAAATCAAACGTGACGCCGCGCTCAAAGATGCCGTCGGGGTTGTCATCGCTGATGACGTCGGGCAGGAAGCGAATCGTCGTGCCGGTGCGGTCGGTTTCGCCGATGACGCGCAGGTCGTAGAGGTACTTGCCGCGCGCGTATTCCTGCTGATAAATTTTCCCATCCTGATAGACCGTCACGGACAGCGACTTCGACAGCGCATTGACCACCGACGCGCCCACGCCGTGCAGGCCGCCGGACACCTTGTAGCCGCCGCCGCCGAACTTGCCGCCCGCGTGCAGCACCGTCAGGCAGACCTCGACCGCCGGACGCCCCATTTTCGGGTGGATGCCGACGGGGAAGCCGCGCCCGTCGTCGCGGACGGAGACCGAGCCGTCCTTGTGCAGCGTCACGTCGATGCGCTTGCAGTAGCCCGCCAGCGCCTCATCCACGGAGTTATCCACAATTTCGTACACCAGATGGTGCAGTCCGCGGCTGTCCGTCGAGCCGATGTACATGCCCGGGCGCTTGCGCACCGCCTCCAAGCCCTCCAGCACCTGAATCTGCTCCTCGCCGTATTCGCTTTTGACCTGCGTCGCTTCTTCAATCTGCTGTTCGATTTCTTCTTCCGTCCGGTGTTCGAGTTCCTGGTCGTTCAACATGCTTGCACCTCACAAAAATCAATAAACGGCGGATTTTTTTCCACGCCGCGGAAAACCGTAAAATCAGGGGCATTTGCCCTTGCCCCGCCATCCGGGAGGGGGACACGCACGTCGGGGTACTTCGCGTCAGCGGGCGCACAAGCCGCGTCTACGCGCACCTCACCGCCGGATTCCCCCGCTGTTGATGCTTCCCCAACATATCTATTATAGCACTTTCCGCCCCAAAAGAAAAGGGTTTTCCTTCATTATTATTGTGTTTTGCTTCGGAAGGGGGGAAAATGTTGTTTTCGGTCAAAGCGGATGCGTTCGGTTCTGCCGCGAAACAGTTCAAGCAGCATGGGAGTGCACTGCGAAGGTTTCCAAAGGGCGATCGCAAAGCCCTTTGGTCGCTCCCGCAGGAGCGAAATCCCCCTGCAACATGAAAAATCAAGTCGCATAGGTAAAAAACACACGCCAAAATCCGCATCGCGAACAGAGGTGGTGGGGAAAAATCGCAAATTCCCCTATCGTCCATTTTACCACGAAAATCCGCATTTGAAAAGCCCAAAAATCCCCCCAATTCCTTGCCAAGCACCTCATGGTGCATCAAAATAGGGCTGCAAAAGCGCATCTGGCACGCTTGCAGCCCCGTTGATTTTATTCCGCCACAATCGCAATGGCGCTGTAATTGTCTGCTTCCTCGTCGAAGCGCTGCGCATTTGGATGCTGGAGAACGCGGTTTGGGCGGCGCTTGAGCGGAAGAAAGCGCGCGCACAACGGCAATCAGGGCGCGTCAGCATATCCTTCCACATACCCCGTCGCCACGCCCTCATACGCGTTCGTTCCCGGATCGGAGGATTTGCGCGCCTGCACCGTCAGGCAGGTGCCCGTGAAGTGCAGCAGCATGTCCACGCCGCAGGGAGCATCGTCGATGATTTGGCAGCGGACGCGCAGCAGATTCCCGTTTTCATCCGCCG
>ERZ773108.84-NODE-84-length-92022-cov-26.056705_pt1 | contig 92022 bp, 100 predicted proteins | sample MGYA00580570_ERZ773108 | MGnify/ENA primary metagenome ERZ773108 (study PRJEB29015, sample SAMEA2737840) | human gut metagenome | biome: human gut; feature: human-associated habitat; material: faeces | place: China | collected 2012 ...
TGTTTTCGATGCCAAATGATGGTATTTTCTTACTATTTAGACTGCCGTTTAAATCACTTATCTGCTTTGCAAGCGTACCATCCAGATCCGGATTAGCCTGCCGCGCGTCCAACGCAAACCCTTCCACTGTCGTAATCTGGTTGTTTACGATACTTTCCGGTTGCAGTGCGCTTCCGATTTTTTCTTTTAAGGTATCTGCCAACTTGATTACATTGTTGACCTGATCCATTGTAAGAGTCGTGCCATCAATGCTTACCTTAAGGGTTCCATCTTCTGCAATCGAAAGTCCGTCTGCCGGTTTCACAATCCCGGCATCCTCTTTCGTTGCGATTGCACCGACACCACCCACAATCGACTTCGACCAATATTCTGCATTTGTGGGTAACGTCCCCTTCGGCACAGCTTTTTTTGCTATGAACATTGTGTTATTATATGTTACCTCATCAAGTCTCTTATACTCCGTCTCTGCGCTCCAATCGCCCTTTGGCACAATTGCCACTCTTCCTGCTATAGCCATTTACGCCACCTCCCAATTCAAATTTCCGTCATTGTCAACAACAAAGTTATAAGCGGAATTGTCCGTGTAAATCAACTCTCCATCCTCATTCACATCAAATTCTGTCATTGTGAGTTTCTTGTTAATCTCGTTTTCGATTCCCTGTACCCGGTCTGCGCTGTCCTTTGCGTCTGTGGCAGATTTTGCCGCGTTGGTTTCGGACACCCCTGCGCTTTTGGCAGATGCTATTGCCTTGGCAGATTCCACTTTAATATCTGCAAGATAATCTGGGCGCAGATGCTTTTCTTGGATACTTCCCTCTTTCACGATTGCGGACACCTTACCGTCACTGCTAATTTCAAATGCAATGGTATTGCTATCTATAAATTCATACTGCGTGATCAGAGCGGACAAATCAACATTCTGCGTTGTGCCATCGTCCAGCGTGATTACTAATTGTTGTGTTTGCGGATTGTACTTAAAGTTGACCGCCAACTTTTCCAATTTTGTGTCAATCACAGCCTTGGAACCATTCATCTTAACCACCGTCAGCGTTCCGTTGGATTCATCCCAAAGGATTTCCTTTACAAGTTCGTTAGCTTTGGTCAAGTCAACTTTAGACGCATCCATAGCAACCACACGATCATCCAGATTGTCAATCGCCAAGTCCATCTTATTAAGATTGGATTCATTTACCGCTGTTTTTTCACTTGGAAAATTCTCCCAGTTGATACGACTATATATTTTCTGCATGGCTCACACTCCTTTCTAACGCTGATAATCTGCGTTCCAGATCTTCGTTTTTCTGCTGCAAAAGTTCGATTTCTTTCTGCTGCATCTGGATCATCTGTATGTGCATTGCATGGAGATTTTCCTTGTCGATTTTCCATGTCTTTGAATCTCCGTGAATTGCTTTTTCATCTTCTTCGGCATCTTCTTTTAGTACAAGTCCGCTATCGGACAATCCGGCATCCTGCAAAATCTTCTCTAAATCCTGCGCAATTAAACCAAACTGTAAGCCTGTGTGTTGCGTGATATATCCGGATTTCCATGTATACTCAACTGGGCGCATTGCCATATAAACGCTTTTAATATCCCTTAATGATTGTATATTATTTTTCAGCCTTTTATCGGAACTCGGAATAGAAATCAAAAGACCCTCGATATCCAAGGTACTTTCCCTTGAACCAAAATCAGACATTTTATTAAAGTGTCTAGGCGAATACTTGGTTGTAGAGTTATTATTAAGTGTATAGTCTACATCTGTAAAATACCCACTTGGCAATTCGCTTTTAGTTGCGTAGTTGCTCAGCGAATTGTCAACATAACTTTCTGTCACCAAGTTTTCCCCGTTTGCGTCAGTAACAGATGACAAGTCCAACTTAACATTCTGCAATAATGCATTATTTCTTCCATCATGTCCTAATATCTCTACACCAGATACCTCACCGCTGTCAAAAAGCAGAGAATCTACAATATGCACTCGCCCAAGAGCGTCCAGCTCAAAGTTGTTACATTCTACAATCAATCTGTTTCCTCGTAGCACAATTTGGTCAGCACTGGCATTAATCATCGAAATAACTTGGTCGTTCTCGTCTCTGCCTAACTTCAATTCCAATGATGCGTCTAATTGCCCTTCCGCTTTTTGTGCACGATTGACTTCTGCAGAAATGCTTTTTGCGGTCTGCTCAAACTTGGTATTTGTCTGTTCCTCTAAATCATCATACGTGGATTGAAGATGATCTGCGTTCCTCTCTAGCTTTCCCGTACGCCTTTCCACGCTTTCAATCGTATCTCTGATAGAATTAACCTTTGCAGAGTGTGTCTGTGTGCCCTGTGCTGTAATGGAATCTCTTTTGCACTGCACACCGGTTAATATCCGTTGCAAAAGGTACGTTTCTACAATCTCCCGGGAAGCGTTAAACCGGATAGGCTCTCCAAGAGTCAGACAAGGGTTACCGACGCATGTACAGCTTTTAATTGGTGTATATGCCGCCTGTGCCATGATTGGCAACAAATTGTCTGCAATCTGTTCAAGTTCTGCCCCAGTTTTATCGCTCACGAGAAAATTGCCAGTGATCGAATAGTTATTTCCGGCAGTTCCCACGATAGCCCCAGCATTATCATCACTCGTCTTAATTTCAAGCTGTGTGATTGCCTGTGACTGGAAATCCTCGTAATCAAAGGAAATGTAATGCCCGGTCATGGATTCCGTGTTTGCATCGCTTGGAAACAGATCATCTGCTGGGAACAAATCCTCTCGTGGATAAAGTGCACTGGTGATTGCTTTCAGAAATACATATTCAAACTTGCCATCCCGATTTATGTTCCCGAAGCATCCATTGATCTCGCATATTGCCGTCACAACCGTTTTCCCGCTGATTGCGGATTCTTCTGTGACTGCGCTTGAATCATCCGTCTGTGTGGCTACAAGCGTCTTATTGACCGTCATGGAGTCATTAGGCAACGTTTCCGCCGCCTGCTCAATGCCAAGGTATAAAAAGAAGCTATCCCGGAATGCTTTGAGAGTCATAGGGAAACTAAGCCCGGAATACCAAGCCTTTACATCTGCATTGATTATGTCGTACATGGCATCATATGCCGTAATTTCACGCTTTGTCCGGTCACTGCTTGGCACATCCGAATAGACCTTGTATTTGCCGTATTGGAACGGATTCTCTGTATCTCCGTCAACCGTTTCTGTGATCGTGATATTCTTACCTACGATACTGCCCGGCGTGTTGTGGGCTGTAAATTTCACACTATTCGCTTCACAGGAGCCAAACTTCAATTCGGATTCCGAACAAAGACTTTCATCCATCTCAAAGGCTTCGGATTCAATCATGGAGTTATCAAAAGCAATCTTCGTACCGTCAACAGAAATCAGCATCTGTTTGTCCGCAGACTCATTGAAATACAGTTCTTTATCCATGATATACACCCCCGATCACTGAAAACTTGATAGCTTCATAAATGATTTCTCCGTTTTTGATGCCGTAAATACCCGGTTGAAAATCCGCGATATAGCCAAACTGTGTAACATAATCATCGTATTCCGGGATGTAGGCGGTGAAATAACATTGCCGCCCGTTTGCATCCGTGTACTGCTTCCGGATATTTCTCATAAACTCTGCAAACTCTGTGTTGGTAAGTCCGGCCGGAGTCTCAAATTCAATCTTAGCAACTTTCAATTTCACAGGTTTCCGGTGCAGATAACCGTTGCTGTCCGTCCACGGCTCAAGATCCTGCATATTTACATACGGACTATAGGAATCGAACTTTATGTACTTTTTCGCATCAATCTTGTAATCTCCAATTTTCAGCAGATAACCGCCGTATGCCATGTTTCCACCACCTAACTGTTTGGGTTTGCGGCTGTCTCCGAATGACAGTCGGTAATTTTGGGTATAAAAATAGCACCTACCATATTGGTAGATGCCAATAAAATAAGCCGTGTCACCACGCCTTAAGCGCTTAATAAAATTGATTCTAAAACATATTATACAAAACCAAAGTCATATGACCGCTCTTTTTCTAATTGTTCTTCATTTAAACATCTCGAATGTACTATTTGGACTATTAGAAGTCACCTGAAATATTTTAAATTCTATATATTCCAATAAATTCACTTTTTTATCAATCAAATAATATAAATCTTCATCCGAACAGGTAATAATTATTTGCTGTCTTCGCAGATTTCTATTTGTCAAGTAATGTTCTCTCGAAATAGAAAAACAAGTCGATGCAGCATTTCTTCGTCCGAATACAATTCCAAACTGAGCTTCGTTTGTCTCCATAATACTTAACATTTTATTGCAATATGTATTATTAGGCTTTTTTTCTGGTTCATTCTTGCATTCTATAATAAAATATGGTGCGAAGTAATTAAATACAGATAAAAATCCACTATTGAACCCACTAATCATAGTACAATCAAATTGGTTTGTTAGCGTTTTTACCTCGTTTGTTCCTTTTACTAATTTAATACATTTGAAAATTTCTAAAATTAATTCTTCTAAAGCATTTCCCTTAGCTGTAGTATTATCTCCATAGTCCAAGTCCAATTTATCTCTCATTTCATAAAACCGTTGATATGCTGATTCACTCGGACTATAGAAAGATTCATATAAAATTCTTGGACTATTGGCAAGTGAATCAGCTTGTGAAAAATTTAAATCTATGTGTTCTCCCGTATTTATTCTCTCTTCTATTGCTTTTGCAATATCTGATTCAGTTGCATCTGGTTTCTTAATAACTTTGTATGCTGTATATATATCGTCTATTGTTATTGTTTTATCTTCTTCACACTCATCGCAATATTGCGGATTTAATAATATTTCCGCAATTTCATCTTTCGTAATAGTTCCAAGATTATAATTGCAATCCGGACACTTTACTAAATAGTGCCTTTCAAGGATTCCTTGTTTTTCAGAAAAATTTAGTATTGCTTCTGCCTGTGAATAAGATACTTCAAGTCTAGTTGAAACAACAGATGCTGTAATATTCTTTTGGCTACGGCTTGGCAATGTGGCAAGCCAATAATCGAAATTATTTACAAATTCAGGATTAAGCGCATCAATAATGGTCAAAAATTGCTTGTAAAACATGTTGAATATCAGCCTCCTCTGCATACTGTATGGTCTTAAAATAGCCATAATTTTTATTTGTTCCAAATTGAACTACCAAAGGATTACTTTTCAAGTACATATCATTATCTCTTTTAAAAATCAAATTCAACTTATTACATTTTTTACTTTTTACTACAGACTTTTTACTATCAAAAAATGCTTCTGTGCATTGTAATGGAACAGTTTTATCAGATGTAGTATCTATTTTAGTAAGTTCTATCTCATCATCTGCCGACACTTTTATTAAATAAGCATTTCTATCATTTTTAAATAAGTTTTCATTATCTCCATTGATGGAAATATATTTTTCTACCAAAATTTTTAAATCCAATAAAGCTCTTTCCTTGTTCCTTGGATCTAATGTTAACTCTTCAAATATTTTATCGACATATAACTGATTAATTCTAACCATTTGTTCAACTTTTTTATCTACGTTCTCAGGCGTAAATGAATATGCCTGATAAAGTTTGTAAAGCATTTCAGAATTCTGTTTCTTTACCATTTTGGGGTTTATCTCTGTTTCAAATCCAAACGCATCTATTATTTCATCAATAATAGAAACTGCATAATCCATGGTTGGGACTCTATATTCAGAGAACAACATTTTATTTTTCTCATCATACTCATATATGGTCGACTTAGCTTTGGCGCGACTTACAATCATTCCCGCGTTTAAGTATAACTCAACAAAAATCGGAAATACTGTTTCATCACCTAATTTTCCAACTTCACCATAAAGCATCAATTTTGAAAAAGTAAAATCCACTTTTTCAACTTCTCCATTAATATTGACGTGAATCTTATATTCAATAAGTGTTCTGTCTTTAGTATTTCTATATTCCAGAATGTTCTGCATCGGACAGTTTGGATATTTACTCTTTATTATTGCTTCTACTAAAGTAGGATCTCGATGTTTTTCATTAATGCCACCTATTTTTCTATAGCAAAACTCCTTACTTCCCTCTTTTACTATTTTAAGCAACCATTCTTTTATTTCATTTTCTTGAACAGTATTTACATCAGAATATTCTTCTAGAGCCTTTATATAATCAGCTCTATTCTCAACAAATTCAAGCCTTTTTTCTTTCAAAAATCGCCGCATAATCGGATTTTGCAAATAATTATCTCTATCTAAATATACTGGTATTTTCATCTTTCGTACCCCCAAACGGTTTTCTTTTATTATACAGCTATTATATATATAAAGCAATGGCAATTACATTCTTTATATTATATGGAATAAAATTCATTAAGAAACAGTATGCAAAAGGCACCCATTAGGGTGCCTTGCTGTGCCGTGTTCCCACGACTTATTTAACTTACTCATTCATTTTTTCAAATGTCCCTGTGCTATCATCTCCAACTTTCACATATTTTAAATCGTACGAAAACGAATCAAGGTCTATTACCTTAAATTGCACAGTCCATTTCGTTCTTATGGTTGCGCCATATCCATTTGTCGCATCAACATAGCTTTGCACGGCAACTAAATCTCCGTCTTTTTGCATTGCCACCGCGTCTGAATTAAATGTATATGATGGAAATTTTGCCCCCCTTGGGTTCAACAATGCTTGTTTTACTATTTCCTGCGCAATTATATAATAACTGCTTCCCTCATTCTGATCAATGGTTGTCTCTTTAAGCCTTTTTGCTGTCAACTTCACTTTTCCATCTTCATAAAAAACAAAACTTGATTCTGGAATAAAAATTCGGTAAACTTTGTCGCTCGCTGTTATTGTGACATCAAAACCATCGGCATCTATGTAATACATATCAAGACCATCGGCTTTCTTTTCGTATTCCAGTTTCTTAAACCCTATTTTCTTTTTCATTATGTTATAGGTGTTTACTGCAACTTTTTCGTCAAGCCCATCTTTTATAAGTGCTTTTACAACTTTATTATGTTTTTTTGATTTTTTCTTCTGCTGAACTTTCTCTGTTTTTTCCGTGTTTTTTGACTTTTCAGTAACTTTTTTGCTTTCGGTCTCTTGAACCTTTTCTGTCTCGCCCTCTGTTTCTGTCTGAGATTCTATTTGCGTGCTTGGTAGTTGCGTGTCAGTGTTCCCATCATCAGCAGAGCCTATTACGATGAAAACTATCGTCCATACGATGCACGCAAGAATTGCAAATACAGATAGCTTATGTTTCTTGTCTCGTTTCTTTGAGCATAAATCAACAATGGCAAGAATTACACCAACATAACACATACATCCAAAAATTGAAAATATCGCCGCAAAAATACTTAATACCGAATTTTTCTTTCCTATTTTTCCAGATTCTTCAAAAACATCAACAAAATTACTCTTGAAGTTGCTTTCACCTAACGAGCAGCCGCATTTTTTACAAAATTGAGCATCACTGTTATTTTTTTCTCCGCATGATTTGCAAACGACAATATTTTCTCCATATGGTTCATAATCAGCTTTCGGCGCATCTGAATCGTTTTCATCCTTTGGTGGCAAATAATTTTCATGCTCTTCTTTTTTCATGTACTCCCTAATCGGAAATCCACAACCGACACAAACATTCGCTTTATCTGATATTTCTCGTCCGCACTCAGGACATTTAATCAATCCCATAACTCTTAAACCTCCTCATTTGTAATATACATCAAATATACCACAAACAAGGTAGTTTGTCATTAGCTTATACCGGATATGGGTTGGTTCCGGTTCTGCGGAAGTAATCATTCGCATATTCTCTTGTGCTATCGAAAATAACCTTTCCGTCAAGTGTAATCTGGATTGGTTGGTTGCCACCTTTGTTTGAGCCAAGCACAGCCGCTACGGCTTTTGCAACGCCATCCGATACGGACGCAACAATCTGATCGTTATTCATAACAGCCGTATGACCGCCAAGCGTTCCAACAAGTTCCGGCCCGGCTTCATTCGCCCAGAACAACTGTCCGACATTCGGGACACCGCCTGCCGCGTACCGTTTAATGTCATGCCAACGACCACCGGAGAATACTCCGCCGTCGGCTTTCTTAGCCGCAGAGCCTTTTGTTTTTACATTTACTGTTTTGCCGCTAAAGAATGTCGATACGCTAGACCACAGGTTTTTCAGAGCATCCGCGGCAAATGAAATACCAATTTTCAATGTTTTCCCAGCATTGATAACCTTTTCTTTCCATTCGTTGCTTACATCTTTCCACCATGTTCCTCCGGCTTTCTTGACATTTGCAGTAAATTTCTTTACTTCTTTTCCAGTAATGGTGCTTTCCCACCATTTTTTAACATTAGACCACCATCCTCCTGCTTTATTTTTAACATCTGTAGTAAATTCTTTTACCTTACCCACCTTTTCTGACCAGTACTTTTTGGTATTGTTCCACCACTTAGATGCATCATTCTGGACGGCAGTTGTAAATTTCTTAACTTGTCCGACTTTTTGGCTCCAATATTTTTTGGTGTTATCCCACCATTCTTTAGCAGAGTCTTTAACGTCTGTCGTGAATTCTTTCACTTTGCCGACTTTTTTAGACCAGTATTTCTTTGTATTCTCCCACCATTCTTTAGCATTATCTTTTATTCTGCCCTTAAAATCTGCATATTTATTTTTTATCTTGTCCCAGTCAGACTTTAATTTCGTCCATAATTCAGATGCTTTTGTCTTGATTTTAGCTTGAAATTCAAGCGTTTTGTGAGATTTTACACTGTTGGTATCATATGGGTTCGCGGCATTTTTAATTTTTTCCGTTTTCCCCGAATACTTGCTATTGGAATTATACGGATTCGCAAAATTTGCATTTGCGCGCTTTTTCGCTTTTGCTTCATAATTTTCAACATCTTTATCCGTAATCGCATTTCCGTTATTATATGGATTAGCCTTGTTATCTCTGGCAGTTTTTTTTCGTCCCCCGACCCATCCATATTTGTCAATATTATCTTTCCATTCTTTGAAATCTTTTGTAAATTTTAAAGCCACAGCAACCGTAGCTGTAATCAAAAATCCCGTTGCAAGGGTTCCGGCTATACCTCCACCCAACTTTACCCCGCTTAGTTTTTTTGTTATCGCATTACTTAACTTCGTATCAAGATTCTTTGTAAGAGCATCTTTTAGTAATTTATAGAAATTTTTCCCCAGTTTATTAAGTGCTGCAGCTCCAAGTATGGTCATTATGGAACTTGGAGACAAATTCGTAAGAAATGTTCTTAATCCATTAAAAATATCTTTCCAACTCAAATCATCAAAGAAGCCGTGAACAAACTTCCAGAATCCATCAACCCATCCATTGATAGCTTCTGCGCACTTTTTCCATTTGAATTTTTTGAAAAAGCGATTGAATCCATGCGCCACATTCTTGCCAAATGTTTCAAACTTAAATTTATCCGTAAATCCCTTTGATGCAAATATTGCAGTATTTAAGGCTCCGGCTATAACATCTGCTGTTGCAGTAAATACACTGTTTCCGTTTTTATCTTCTGAAAATAAACCATTAAGGAAATCTGCAAGCCCAGTTCCGAAGTTTTCTGCTTTCTTATAGATTTTATCCCATTCAATACCACCAACAGCTTTAACAAGCGCGTCTCTGATTGCTTCTCCAAGTCCTTCAAGATCTTTGATATTGCTTACGAAATCCTTGTAAATAGTGTCGGTCTTAACCAATTTCCCAGTATCGCCGCCGCCACCATCACCAGAGCCAGAACCGGAGCCTTTGTTTCCAGAACCGGAACCGGAATTTGATTTCTTATCTGGAAGTGATATGGTCTTTAATTCATCAAACGCACGAACTGCCTTATTGACATTATCTTTAAGGTCTTTTGCTTTCTTTGCGGCATTTCCGGTATTCTTTGCGGCATCACCGGAAGAACCGGCAAGATCATCCATACCATCAGACGCACTTCCAATATCATCCGCCAAACCACCAAGTCCGGCACCCTTGCTTGCTTCATATCTCCATCCAAAAATAGAGCCTAAAGCGTCTGTGACCATTTCCGCAAATGATGTAACTTTTTGCAGAACTGTATTGAGAACCTTAAGGAATGGTTTAAAAGCGTTGATTAAGCCACTACCAACAACTGCGCCAAGCGCCTTGAAATTCTCTCTTAAGAGGGTAACTTGGTTATGCCAACTGTCTTGCGTCCTCTTGAAATCTCCGGTAATATTGGTCGTGTGCGCAAGAACGTATTGATAACGAAGCATGGCTTTTTGAGCCTGTGACATTGAGGAAATGTCAGCATCAAGCCCCTGCTTTAATGCCCATTCCTTTAATGTTGCCTGTGTCAAGTCGATACCATAACGCCGCATAGGTGCCGTAGTACCGGAAAATACAGATTGCAGACTCTTGGCAATATCTTCTTGACTCACATCATAGAATGAAGCCATATCTCCGGCTAATTCTGTCAGCCGGATAGACATTTTCGCCATCTGCCCCTGCGGAATATCAAGGGCTGTTCCCATTGCTTGGAAACGGCTTGCAAACTGTTTCGCGGACAGTTCGGACATACCAAATTTTTCAATGCAAGTCTTTGAAAAATCGTTAATCAGATTTTCGTATATTCCGAATGTCTGTCTTACAACGTTCTCAACCTCTGTTAATGAGGATGAAATGTCAATGGCATTTCTAAGCAGACCAACCGCCCGGAACAGCGACCAGTATGTTGCATATACCTTTCCGATTGCGGATGCAAGAGAAAAGGATTTAGTTTTCATACTGTCGGCGCTCTTACCAAACAGGCTAAAACCACTTGATGCCCTATCTGTAGCACCTCTCGTCCGTCCTAATCCTGCGGATAGATTTGCAAGTGCTTCTGTCATACGGATAATGTTTCCGCTGACATTCGGAGCCTTTGAAAGAGTTGTAAATAACTCATTCAGATTCTTTGCAAGCAGAGGAATGTTATTTACCGCCCTGCCGGATGCCACGCTACCAAGTTTACCAATGGCAGTGACCATCTGTGAAAGATTGGTCATATCGAAGTTGAATGAACCAATCTTGTTCATCTGCCGAACAAAATTCTGCAACTGTGCAGAAATCGTAGGCAGATTCTTTGTAGCCTGTGTAGATGCCTTGCCACCCATTCTTGACAGACCGGCAATGAGGCTTGACAGCCCGGACACATCAAAGTTCAACGATCCGACACTATTCATGCCGGTGATGAACTGTTGCAACTGATCTTTCATTGACAGCAGGTTAGAAACACCTGTTGTAGCATTTTTGCCGCCCAGTTTGGCAAGTGAAGCAGCAACTCCGGTAATTCCACTTACATCAATGTTCTTGGCACCAGAAAGACCATTTGTAAGGTTTTTTAGTGCCGCAGTAATTCCGTAAATGGAATTCGTGTCAATGCCATTGAAAGACTTCAATGCACGCGACAGGGATGTAAGCTCAGTGGATTTTCCGCCTTTAAACCCACTTGCCGCATCAGACAGATTGCGGATGCTGGTAGCTATACCCTGCAACTTCTGCGTATCGACATTTAAGTTGTCACGCAGACTTTTCATGCTTGCCGCAAGTTTTTCTAAGGACTTGCTTGCGTCTGCCGCACTCGCATTTACTTTAATTTGCAGAGAATCAAGATCTGCCATTCTTCCACCAACTTCCTATAACTTTTTAGGTTAGCGACTATCTTCCACATTGATAGCCGGTTAAAAAGGCGATAGGATTTGACCCCTACCGCCCTTGAAATATCATTTATTCTTTTTCGGATGAGACAACTCAAAGTTCGTTTTCATAGCTTCAAGCTGTGCAACGAACAACTCTCGCTGTTTCTGAATATTTCTTTCTGCCGCTTCCTGCTCTTGTGTGAGTGGTTGCTTGACATATTCAGAAGTTGCCTTGCGTCCATTTAAGATGTGGTCAACTGCCACGCCAACCGCAGATGTACCATATCTGCCGAACCATGACCACATTTCTGCATCCCGCTGTTTCATTTTAAGCGAATATGCATCTTCATAGGGTTTCAGATCGGTCGGACAACTCTGCCCGATGTCATACGGCGTGAACCCATACCCCTGTGTTATTAAAAGCCAATAGGGAAGTATCATTGACTGGTACGTTTCCCATGTTAGGCTGTGGCTTTCTTGGTAGCCCGAGTTGTTTTCTTCGCCGGAGTCTTCGGTTTCTGCTCCTGTGTTTCCGCTCCCTCCCGGAGCGCATTCGCTAAAAAACCATTCTTAACCATTTCGTCTGTGAGAATATTAAACAGGTCAATAATATCTGTCTTGTCGTTCTCGTCAAAGTAATCATCCAAAAGGATGTATGCCTTATCTAAGGCTTCTTTCTTTCCATCTTCCGTATCATAATCATATCCGAACTCGTCCGAATGACACTTCTGCAGTCCGGCAAGAAGCAGCTCTGGCAAGATCTTAAGAACCTTGTTAATATCTTCCATATTTAATTCATCACCGTCTTTTGTCATATCTTCCAGTTCCTGCACCTTGTCAATCACACCGCAGCGCGCTGTTGCCAAGTAGCCGTATTTGATATTGTATTCGTTTCCATTGATAACTAAAGTTGTCATACTGTTTTACCTTTCCCTTTCTGATAGAGATTTAATTTATAGGGAAAGGGGCAGTCCAGAGACCGCCCCATACCTATGTCATGGTTTAGTTGTGCCAGCATCCGTATTTTTGCTCTGATCGCTTGCTGACTTATGATCGTCAGAGCCTGTTATTCCCCCGTTGTCAAGGCAACCTTCTCGTCCATGCCCTTATAATCTTCGATTGTAAGGTTCATGTCGATTATAAGAAGATTGTTCTGGTCAAGTTCCGGTTGTGGAATTGCTGTTGGTGGCTGCGCCACGATGAAAAAGCTCTTTTCGAAACCTGGAATAATGGTTTCGAACCACATAGACTTGCCACCTGTAAGACCCTTATAGGTGGCAAGTACATCTTCCCACTCCTTCAATGTTTCCTGTGTAAAATTGACAGTTACCGGGAACTCGCCGCCTGTATCGCCGATACCCTGAACATATCTCTTGACGAAATCCTCAAGTGCCGATGCATCAATCTTCTCATTAGAAATTGAAATACCGCCAAGTTTGTTGATTCTGTGCAACTGCTTAAATGATGTTGGCTTTGTTCCGGCTGTAGATTCAACTCCATAGCCAAAAGTAATACCAAGTGTAGAAATTCCTGCTTGCATACTTCAAATCCTTTCTACCGCTATCTAACGCGGTCAGCGAATACCTCACGTGTTGGTATCCGGTGCATAAAAATAAGAGCCTTTCGGCTCCAAGTTTCGTTTATCTGCTACCGACATAATGCCGGGAACATTCAATTTAATTTCATCAGTTCATCTCCACTTCCGAAAATGCGCTGATAACGCCCAACCCAACGTTTTACATTCGGGTCAGTTGCATTTGTGACCGGTATGGGACCGACTTTGCATTGAAAGCCGTATGATAACATGACTTTCTTCGCCGCAAGGCTGATCTGATTGCATATTCCATCCGCAGTGCTTCCGGTTGCATATACGGAAATCACTATCAAAGGATTCTGCGAACCCTCGTTACCCTCTAAATCATAATGATCGCCGGAATTATCGCCAAGTGCAACGTCACAATATGGAAACTGTGATTGCTTCGGGGTAGTGTAACGGTCAACAGTACACTTCGAATATTCTTTTTTCATATTTGCCTTAAACACTGTGAAAAATTCATTCCAATCAAATCCTGCCATTACTTGAATACTTCCTTTGCAATCTTCAAAACCTTGTTTCTCAGTTCCTTACCGGCATAGTACATTGGCATCTTCGGGGATGTACCGGTTGAATAGTGCCACTCGCCTTGTAAATCCATGTACCACCATCCCGGTTCGTTACCGTGCGTGCCGTATGTTCCGGTTCCTACTCCCGGAATGTTTGCCGGATTCTGTGCTGGAAGTCCAGCACCAAATTCAAGCATCAACGCCGATGAGATTTCTTTGCTCTGCACGCCGTCTTGATTCTGCCATTTGCTCACAATCTTCTGTGAATCTTCCATAAAGAAGATTGCCTTGCATCCGGCTTTCTCCGGTGTGATTTCAGAGGATAAGCGAATATACTTACCGAATCCGCTGCTACCGATATGAGCCTGTGCAATCTGAATCCCCTCGTTGCAAAGACGCTCACAAAGCTGTTGGCACTTGGCATCAAGGCTGTTTTGATACTCTCGCAATTCTTTGATTGCCCGGTCGATTTCCGATACAGACAAACCGAATGAAATAGTCTTACTCATTCAGTAACCCCGCCCGTTTTGCCGATTCAGCGGCTTTTCTTATCCCATCCGAAATGTTCTTCAATGCTTCGGCTGCACCTGCATTTACGAAAGAGCCTGTTTGCAATGGTGGAATACTTGGAATCGGTGTATCAAGAATCCCCAACTCCGAATACACCTTAAAAATCTTTGGAGACTGAATTGCAAACCAGTCAACCATTTCTTCATTCTTTGCCCATGCGCCGCCATACTGGTTTGAACTATCGGACAATCCGCTCTCATTCAAAAAAGCATGAATAATTTCATGGCGCAAGGTTCCCTTTCGACAGGTTTCTTTCTCGGTTTCGTCCATGTACGGAAAATATTTCTCTTCTGACATATCAGCAACGACGATCAATTTACTGCTTTCTCCGCAATAGCTGACAAGTTTATTGTCCTCCAGATAGCTGTCCTCTGATACTTTGTGGGTTTCAATCCGGTATTCAGTTCCAAGGATATTGATTTTTCTGTTTTCCATATCAGCCCTCCGGTAATTCCTTAATCGCAATTACAATCCCATTCAGACTTTTCGCAGGCGGTGCGGCAACCTCATAATTAGCACTATCGCCATTCACAGATCCATCCTCGTTGTACTGCGGCTCACAACCAATCCATAGCCGTGTCAGCTTGGTAATCGGGCAATCCATATTGCAAGTAGATATTGTCCGGGAATAGTCAACGCTACTTCCGAACACATCAGCCTGCACATCGCCCTTACCTGCGGAAATGTTGGCATAAAAAAGAACCGGGTCATTATAACCTGGTTCTGTTCCTATCTCGACAGGGATTTTCTCTCCGTCAATCTCTATGTACTTGATATTTCCGTCCTCGTCACGCTCGTATACCTTTTTCTCGGCATCATAAGTGGCGTAACAGAACGGTTGTTTGTTCTTTTTTAATGAACGCATATTTTGTTGAATCCTCGCGGTTTTTGTAGTATTCTATAGTTGAAAGCGTGAATATTACAGGAAAGAGGTGCATGCAACTGAAAACTTATGTCTACGATATAAAAGACACACGTTTTATTTTCGTGAATAAGTCACGGATTTAGCACACGGTATATCCCATTTACCGTATAGTCTTGCATCAATTCCCATTGTAGTTCTTGCTCGCTTGGGGTTATAGGTACGAAATTGCTAATTGCCCCAAGAAAATAACCTTAAAGGAGCAAGACTATGAAGAAATTTAATTTCAAATGGGAAGATTTCTTGAACCTTGTCCTTTTGTTTGTTGGTACATATGGTGAACGCATATTTGTTGCGCTACACGCTTTCATTTGCAACATGAGACCTGAGATGTTCAGTTTCATATGCTTAACCTTTGTGTTTATAGCACTTTTCATACTAACGCATAAAAACTAAAGACAAGACAACTTTAGCGGGTCTGATCAACCCGCTTTTGTTGTACTTTGGCGCACCGCCCACCACCGCTTAACGTGCGCCGCCTGCAACCGTATTGCCGATGCCAGCAAAAAGGTCACGCACAATCTTCTTTTAATGCCCTATGGGCGATATTTACCGCTTAACCCTGCGGTGGGGAGATATGCGGATCACCAACCTTTCTGAATAACCGTTGCAAAAGGAATTACTTCCCTTAAAATGTTCGTTCTTGGGTTCCAAGTTCGATTGATGCCATTTTCACTATGGTTCGTTTCTCCCTCGGCACCTACATGGTTAAAATCATACATGGCAAGTTCCCTCACTATGTCATACATGGACCGCATATCATCATCTATGAAGTCCTCTGTATGATGTTCCTGGTAGTTACGCTTCCGTTTTACAGTAAGATAGGCTCCCTTAATCTTTGAGGATAAAAGAGCCTTGTCCGAATCATTCTGCAACTCTGAAACCAGTTCAACTTCCATATCAGTTTGTAATTCTTTCAAAAGCTCTTCCATCCTCAATCATCTCCTACTCTGTCTTTGATGTAACAGTTGCGTGTCCTGCCTTAACAGCATCGTAAGACTTGTTACACTCAACAATTGTAATTACCTTTCCAGATTCAGCTGTAATCTCATCTGAACCATTCCAAGCCTGCCATGTTCTTACAGACTGTCCAAGCTTAACCTGCGTTTCGGCTTCATCTACCTTATATTTGTAAGAATTACCCTCTGTCAAAGATTCTGTAATCGTAATCTTTGTATTTCCAATTGTATCACCTGCTGCGGATGCAACTGTCAATGTTCCAAGTGATGTAGATCCATCAGATTCCGTTTTTGATACGGCAAAGATTTTTCTTGCCATATCTCCATCAGTTGGCATTTCAGCAGACAGATTTGTAATCTTAGCAGAATACCATTCAGGGCCATGGTCAAGTCCAATCTGACCGAAAATTTGTTTCTTAGTACCAGCACCGGTCTTTGCTAACTCTTCAAGGAAGAAGTTTCCTTTTCCCGGTACAAGCTGTTCAACAGGAGCCATAATGAATGGGTCAAACAGTGCAACCGTTCCAGCCGGAAGATAAAACAGGTCTCTTAAATACACTGTTCCGAGCGGTGTGAGCACCTTGTCAACGGCAATACCATTAACATCTCTTCCGCTCTCAACGATTGTGAGACCGTTTGCTACAGCATCAGCATTAAGCTGCATTCTGCTTGTAGAATCCAGACCAAGGACGATGTTGGTAATATCACCATTTGCATCCTTGATGCACTTTAAAGCTTCACACACCAGCATGAAAGAAAGTTTCTTTCCATCAGCATCAAGGGCATTTGTGGTAATTGCTTCAAGCAGGCCTCTTGACTGGTTCGCATCATTATCGTTTATGGACTTATGGAATTTGCCATTGAGGAATGTGTACTCAATGTCCTGTCCGATCTTTGCCATCTTTGCTGCAACCTGGAAATCCTCTTCGGAAATTGGATTAGCCTGCTGCCCTGCAATATTGATTCCACTTAATGTACCCATATTGGACATTTTGCCGTAAGAAGTACCAACAGATTCCTGAAAGATCTGCGTTACGTTAGTTTTCTGTTCTCTTGTAATAATAGAAGCATTCGGAGCTGTAAGAGACTGCGCTTCTGAAATCTTAGGCTGACTTCCTGTTGCTGTCTCGTACTCCTGTCCCGTTACGAACTCTGTGCTTCCAGAGTATTTTCTTTTCGCACCGATCATAGTTGAGAACGGTGTCTTTGTGTTGCCCTTATTAAAGAGCATACCGGAAAAATTAGGAGTGTTTCCACTCATTGCATATACATCTGCCATTTTTAAACCTCTCTTTTAAAATAATATTTTAATGTTTTGGCGCATTTGCTGCCGCCTGCTGGCGAATCAATGAAGCCATGAGAGCCATATCGCCACTCGCCTGCGCGTCTGCAATCTGCTTGCCGTAATCAATAGTTGTCTGGTTTCCTGCCGGAGGAGTTGGCATATCTTTCAGCAAATCGGCTTTAATTGCTTTCTGTAATGCTTCCTCATGCTTTTTCTGCAAACGGAAAACGGTGTCCATATCGCCATCATAAAGAGCTTCGGCAATCTCCTTGGCATCTTTCTCGTCATACTTCAAAGCCAAATGCTGCTTTTCGTACTCCGATACCTTTGATGAACGACGAAGGGTTTTTAATTCCTCTTCAATCTGCGCCTGCTTTTCAGCATCTTCAATCTGCTTCTGTTCCTGCTCACTTGCTGCAGCTTTCCATTTCTTCTTATAGTCAGCCGCCTCTGAATTGGCTTTTTCCAGAAGAGTTTTCGGTACAAATCCGTCATATTGACTCTTGTCGACAAGCTCACGCTCTGCTAAAGCTGCGTTAATGTCCTCGAAAGTCATGTCCTCTTTGTACGCATCGCCTAATAATTCTTTTAAATCTGCCATAATATCCTCCTTGCGTTTGTTCAAGCGGTTCCCTCCGCATTAGATTCCGTTTTAATGACTTGTCTTGTCTCTTGCGTTTTTAAATAGCTTCCCTGCTATGTATAAAAAAGAGAGCCTACTTCTAAGCTCTCAAAATACCAATTATTCATCAGCAACAGATACCTTTGACGGCTGATCTGACATATCCGGTTGATTTTTCTTGTATGGATCGCCATTGGAAGTATCTTCCCTTCCGGTCTGATTATCCTTGAACAAAATCCGGTCAATTCTTTCAGCCGAATCAAGTGCAACCTGTTGCGGGTCCGTAAACAGTCCAACAACTTCAATGGCTCGAAGCGGATCAATGCCAATTCCGATAAGAGCAGACAACGAATTGCACTTTGTCGCAAGATCATATGTGCGGGATCTAGAGAATTTGATTTCAATATCTGAAAGATTCAATTCTGCAATGTCCGCATCAACCTCATTGCTATCTTTGATGATTTTTAAGATAACCGCGGTTTCTCTTCGCTCGGATGCCGACCAAATCTGTTCTTTTTCTTTAGCATCCGTTTCTGCAGCCATCCAACCGGTAGACATGTTCGTTGCACTTCCGGTACTTCCACCAGAAAGTTCCGATCTGCTCGGCGTATTTGTAATGTCAAGAATCTGCTGCTTTACATAATCCACCAAAGTCTGATTTTCCGACTGGTTAAGAACGCTTTCAAGGTATTTAAGGGTTGCCGTTCTGCCCTGTTCTGACTTCGTAAGAATCATTCCATCATCACGAAGTTTTTTATATTGCTCCGTATCGAGTGCAACATTATCGCCCCAAAGAATGTTTTGAACATGCTGTGCTATATCATTAACTCGGTCAGAATCAATGGTATTCAACGCATCCATAAGAGGAATAACCCTCTCAAAACATCCCATACGGTCATAATCATTGATATACTCAATAATCGGCACCATACCTACTGTGTTTGGTTTTTCCTCAAACCAATCTTCAAAGCCTTTTGTTATTCCCATTTCAATCTTGAAATAGGAAGTCTTGGTATAACATCCAAACGTAACGCTTCCATCCCGGTGTGGGAAATAGGAAACTCCAAGAATCGGTTCCCGGTATGCATCATTACTATAAACAACAAATGTGTTCATTGGATTCAGCACTAACAGATCAAATACCGAAACTCCGGTTTTGATCTTCTTCGGAAGAATTAAACGATAACCAACGCCACAAGTCTTTACATCCTTTGCAAGCATCAGGTCTTTTGCCGCTTTACATTCTTCCACCATCATTTCATTGATGGCAGAAACCCTTAGATCTTCCTTTTTACTTTCATCTGATGTGAACAGTTTTTTGAAAAAATAAAAAAGAGCATTCCGGCTCTTAATATCTTTTCTTGCCCTCTGGACATATGAAATCGGAGAACCAAACTCATAGCCGAGCTTAAATTCAAGAATTTCAGATGCCATATTATCAACGATCTTCTCATTGATTTCTGGTCGGATCTGTTTTTCACGATCAAGAATAGGCTGTCTGCCTTTCACATACTCAAACAGATAAAGCATTTCTGCCCTATTTTGCTCATGAATAGCGTATGCTTCCCCAAGAACTTCAAGGATATTCGTCTTATCAATATTCGTTTTGTCACAAAATATCTGCTTTCTTCCGAAAAGCTCCACCTATTTCACCTCCGGGCATAGAAAAAGAGCCTTTGAAACACTGTTCAAGGCTCTCTGTATTCTTTTCACAATATCAATATATCACGAAAGTATGTCCTTTTTTTCCGCATTCTCATTATCCCTTGTTAATATCCAAAAGATAGAAGAAATGTCTGCGCATCTCATAAAATGCCGATTTTCCAAGTGGCATACCCTCACAGGCAATCAGATATGTAACCGGGACCTCATAACATACAGACTTGATGATGTATTGGCTCAAATCCTCTCCTGCCTGTTCTGCAGTTTCTTCAATCAGCCGGCATTTTTCTTCCAATCCGATTCGCTTAATTGCCAGATTGCCGGTAGCATCCGCATTGTTATGTGTGATTGGCATATCTGTAATTTCAATGCTCTTAACCGTATCATTACTGAATTTCAACTGATTTTTCCACTCCGGATATTGTTCACAAAATCCGCAAAGCTCTTTGTATCGCTTACCGGAAATACCATATTTTTCAAGATTCAAATTTCTTTTATTCAAAATACCACTCTCCCTTATATTCCAAGCGCCGCTCGGCTCATAATCTCAACTTTTGCAACAGTTCCGTACTTCATCATGCAAAGCTGCGCCATAGAGTCGGGACCGTCATCGTGTTTCACTTTGCCCTCTTTCTTGAACGACCAGAGATTTTGCATGAATTTTTGATACTGTTTCGGACGGTGTGCGCTATCAAGAAAATACATTTCCCTTATCTCCGGTGCCCTATCAAGGATCCTGTTTCGCTTTCCGGTTGCCCCCGGAGCCGGCTTTCCGTATGAATTTAAGCGGTAGCCCTTTTCTTTTAATTTAGCCTCACAATCCTCTCTATATCCGGTTGTAGTCTTTGTTTCCTCGAACTGCGCCGCCTGTACTCCATGCTTTAAAATCATATCTACAACAAGCGGTTCTGTTACTTTCTTGTCTCCATTGTCAAATACTACATCCATGATGAAATATTCATCTTCATACTGATAACATACCGGTCCGGAAACGAAGTCCCCTCCACCGAATGCCTCATCTATCGCCATGAAAATTCTATCCGGTTCTCTGTCCGGAAGATCGCACTCTGGATTAAAGGTCTTTGTTGAACCACTCGTGAACAATGCTCCCTGTCTTTCAATAGGCTGCTGCTGATCCTGTGCGTACCAAGATGCCATATCATCATTTTCTTCAAATGACGCGCGCATCATCTTATAATCTTCTGTTGAATACCCGACATTGAATGGATAATCAAAATTTGATTCATCGTTTTCATCGAGAGCCGGAATTGAAATTATCCGGTATCTTCGATTTTTATACTCCGGTCTGTTTTCAAGCAAATTCCGTCTGCGCCCTTGGCAATCTCCCAGCGCCCAACGAGTACCCATATTGATGAGCTTAGCTTTTCTTTTCAGACGCTTCATAAAACTGTTATCAAATTTCGCCCACACAGTTTCCTGTCGGTCAACACTGACGGCTTCATCTGGTCCACTGAACAAATCGTCCGCTATTCCAAGTCCGTTACAATCACATGAACCATTCAGTGTTCCATAAATAGAACGACACGTAAATGTCGGATAAGATTTTTGCCGAACCAAGTCTATCGTCAGATCATCTCCACTCTGCTTTTTAATGATATTGTCCGGGAAAATCTCGTGATAGGTATATGTCGGGTCGTCAATCATCTCTAATATACCGATATAGAACGCCTTTGTAATCTTGTCAGAATATGCCGTATAGAGGTTTGAAAGTTCCGTATTACGACTTCCCCACCACAGGAAAGCAAACTTTACAATCATGGTTTTTCCTACACGCGATGGCATATTGATAAAAAGCTCGTCCAGCTTATCATCTGCCAAGTCTTGAATGGCAATAGCCACCTGCCGCAGCGGATTTATACGAGGTTCATAAAATCTTTCTTCCGGTGGTCTGTTCTTTTCCATGTAGAACATGAACGATTCGAAGTAATATGGTGCTTCTGCTTTCAATGTTTTCCAGTACAAATCGTCCATCTGCAACACTTCAATGCTGTTTTGAATCGCCCAAGTGCAACATTCTTTGATGTACGAAGCGACTTTCAACGCCCATTCTGTGTCATTTTCCTTTTCAAATGCGGTTTTCGCCACGTCCAATAGGTCAAATAACGTCCGGTATTCAATCCCATGCTGTTTTATGTAATTTTTAATATCATCAGCGGTTGACCGCGTTTGTTCTGAAACCAAAAAAGAGCCTACCTCCCTTCTTCTTGGAAAATAGGCTCTCTCTACATTTGTGCCGTTGGCACTCTGCAACTGGTGCTCTTATGTTTTATTCACTTGCTTTGAAATTGTATACAGGCTTGATAATAGCCATTACATCTACTGTATCTTTAATATTTCCGATGATTTCATCTAAGGTCTTATATGCCATAGGTGATTCATCTATCGTAGACGCATTAACAGAAGTAGTGTATATTCCATCCATTGACGCTTTAAATTCTTCTAATGTCACTATTTCTTTAGCTTTCGTCCGGCTCATTATTCTACCGGCTCCGTGCGGTGCTGATTGGTTCCAATCATCATTTCCTTTTCCTGTTCCAATGATGCAACCATCACGCATATTGATTGGGATAATCACTTTTTCTCCAAGTTTTGCAGAGATAGCACCCTTGCGAACAATATTAGAATCATGATCGATATAATTGTGGATGCACTCAAAGTAATCTGGCATATCATTGTCAACTCCCCATCCCATGTGATTGCATATAATCTGTGCAATCATCACACGATTGAAATAAGCGAACTTCTGACAAATCCTCATATCATGCAGATAATCTTCCCGATACTTACCCTCTAAATAGCACAAATCCTTTGGCAGTTTCGGATTAACCGCCTTGAATTTCCTGTGTAATTCTGCTATCGCACTTTGAATTTCAGATTTTCTTCCTGTGGATTTATACTCTGCAATGATTTTTTCCTGCTCGTCATACAATTTATCCTTGCCGCTCATGAGTTCGTATGCAAGATTCTGATAATATTCAGCTACCTGCTTACCAAGATTGCGGCTTCCGGTATGGATTACAAGATATTTTTCCCCATCTTCCGCAACGTCAATCTCGATAAAGTGGTTTCCTCCACCCAAAGTTCCGATAGAGCGTTCAAGTCGTTTAGTATCTCTTAATTCGCGATAGCATTTCAAGTCCTGCAACCCTACAAACTTATAATTTCTGCCATCATGAACATTTCTTCCACTTGGAACGTAGGTGCGAATGACATTATCAAGTTTCTCAAAGTCAATATCCCCATGACCGATGCTCACGCAAAGCATACCGCATCCAATATCCACTCCAACAATGTTTGGTATGACTTTTTCTCCAAGGTCAGCCGTAAATCCGATAACACATCCTTTTCCTGCATGAACATCCGGCATAATGCGAACCTTGCAATCTTTGAATGCATCCTGTGCAAGCAATAATTCAATCTGATCTACCGCTTCCTGTTCAACGTTCTTGGTAAATATTTTCAAATCACTCATTATCTCACCCCGATTCTATTGATTTCCCCGCATTTCGGGCATTTGATTTCAGCCTGTCCGTTGAACTTTCCTAACAGGCGGTTACACTTGACGCAACGATGTTCAGATAATTGATGCAATTTTTTCCATTCATCAACCACCTGCATAATAAATCGCTTTCCACAATTTCTTGATGCCTGTACAAGAACGACATCGTTGCCCTTAGTACATTCTTCCTCATATTTCCGAATCAGTTCTTTTTGCAAATCAGAAAGCGGAAATGGAGCAATTCTTTCTGCAAACTCAACAAATGATATTCCGCTTGTTTTATCATCAAAACAATTTTTCAGAATATCAGCCGTTTTCTTTGAATCTGCCACAATCACAGGTTCATCCTCTAACTGCGAACATTCTATTTTCTCATTGCTCCCAACACTTATAGGTGCTACCTGTCTAAATGCGTCACGCTCTATTGATTCAATTACTTCTGCCATGCTCATAAAAATTTACTCCCTATGCGGATTAAAGAAATCCGAATCTTGTCCAATACCTAATCTTTCTTTCAGCACATAATTTGTTGTCTGTCTACTGTCATACGTTGCTTTAAGGATATATATTGCAAGTTCTTCATCTTTCCAATCATCAGCGCTTGATATTTTTTCATATATTCTCTGATATTCTCCATCTAACTTATCAAATTCAAACCACCCTAAGTCAAGAGAAACGCCATAGTCGTAAAAACCTTTATCAGACCACTTTTGAACGTAGTACATTAGCTGTTTATATGAAAAACCCAATCTCTCAAAAATGTTTCCAATTACTCTTATGCTAAATTCTCTGTCATTAACTTTCAACTTTCTCTTTTGCTCATTTACGCAAGCTCTAAAGAATATTTCTTCCAATGGTTTCATTTCAAATACACCTTAAACCCTTTCTCCTCATATGCTTTCACGGCTTTATTTAGGTTCACGGCATCTTCATATTTCTCATTCAACATAATTATCGTGTTCCCTTTTTCCAAACCATATATATTACAATCCGCAAGTTTCTTAGCAGTTTCAAGAATAGCTTTTGCCTGCTTGCTGCTCATTTCATAGGTTTTGGTTCCCATATTAACAGTCATTCTTCATAAACCTTTCAAAATCCTCATCACAATATTTGCAAACTGAACAATCTTTAATCATTTTTCACCAGCTTTCTGCCACACATAGGGCAAAATGAAATATTTAGTGCTCCTGCGTCATATTCATCTGCACTATTCGTAAAAACAAGCGCGTGTTTGTCTGCAATTTTCCGAATTTCTATTGCGTCACCGGACGGAATTCTCCCATTTTTATCCGGAGTGAGGAAATCCCAATCCGGTATTCCAATTCCTATGTTTTTGCATAAACCACACATTCTCACACCTCATTTTTGCATAAAAAAATACCAACCGTCGAATATTGACGGTTGGTACTTTCATTACATAATAACCTCAAAAAAGTTTTTGCCGTAATCTGTTATATAAAAATATTTATACTTTATTTTTACAGTATCCCAATCAATCTTTTTCTCTCCAGAAATATCTGCTCTTCTTTCTATATCAAGAAAATCATAATCAATAAATGGACTTGTATTATCTTCTATACTAATTATTCCACGATTTAAAAAATATCTCAAACTATTTTTATCTATATTGCAAATATTTCGATATGCAATATCGTAAAAGATGCCTTCATATTTTTCTATTTCATGTTTTAATTTTTTTGATAATTTATTTTGACCTTCCCATTCCGTAAACAAACTGTGACATTTTTCGTATATATCCACTAATGGGAACTTATTACATACATAATCCATGTAATTATATAAATAACGAGCGTCTTCTGCCATTTGTTCATTCATATTACTCAATATTGTCACATACTCTGGTAATATCTCCCCTTCTTTTTCTTTATCAAATGATCCAGCAATAAGTTTTGCAAACATTTGCCGCATTTCTACTATATCTATACAATATTTAGATTCTTCAAGCGTCTTCCCCACTATCTGAAGTTCTGGTTCTTTTCTGTTATGTTCTGGTATTTTATCAATTTCTTGTTCTATGCTATTTTTATATTTCTCTAAATCAATCGCATATTTGAGTTTTCTTTTCTCCGCCAAATTACCAATAGGTCCGCCAAGCGTAAGAAACCAAATATCATTAAATGTTTCTCCAATACTTTTGGTTGGCTTATCCAATAAATTCTCCATTGTATCGTCAACAAGTTTTGAGCCTATCGAAATATTTATGTTTTTATCATCTGACATGTTCCCACCCCATCTTTATCTTTTGTAACAATGGAATTATATCACTTCAACCGTCAATATTCAATTTTCAATGTTCAAAACTGGAAAGTGCCGGAATCGAACCGACCTCACGGATTATTGGTGCACCTCACCGCAATTGCATACCAGCGATATACCTTTCCATGTACATTTCTGTAAGCTGCGTGCCCGCATTTAAGGCTTGACCATCAAGCAACACTTACAGCTATTTTTATCTTTGCAGGGCATCTGCCAGTTACCTGCTAGTTGGTAGCTATCCAACCGCATGGGGAAGAGAGGAATTGAACCTCCAATGTTTACCACTTGGGAACTGATTTACAGTCAGCTGCAACACCGCCAATCGTTGCCGCTTCCCCGAAATGCGCGGACACCTCACTCCATATCTCTGTACGCGACCGCGCTACGCATACAGTATCAGATCAGCTCGGTACCATCGGAACGGAAGGATTCGAACCCCCGACTTTCCATCTTAAGATGTCGTGAATTAACACACGCTTGAAAGCTCCTGCCAACGAGCTACGTTCCGAAACCGCCATCAGACGGTTAGCAATAATGTTTATCGTGCCATGCCGTTGCACTATCCGGTTTACAGCTTTTCACCGGCAACTAAATGTTACCATGCAGGTCTATTTCCCGGGTTCTACTCCGCATTAAATTATCACAGAGCAATAGACAAGCATCGTATTTCAGCCAAAACATAGACCGCCTGCAAGCAGACAGCATAATTTGACCGAGTAGGTGGGTGAGGATTTGAACCTCACATGACAACGACTTTCCGCAACGGGTAACACCATTTACAGGTTCCTTCATTGCCTTTTTAATTCAATGACTTGTTCCTAACCAAAGCGTGGTTGTCTTATGCTTAAGCGTCTACCTATTCCGCCACCACCTATCTGTTTAGGGGGAAATTACATTTTCACAGCTCGGGCACCGTGGGATAGATGCCCGAACCATGATTGACTGCTATATGGATTGCACGTCTGCAAATTATGGAATGAATGCCACTCAACACCATATAGGCTTACATCAAATACCGCTATCTGCGGCAAACACCACCGGACGGTCTCGCACCGTCCTTAACAGAATCGTCCTAGTGGGGAAAGGAGGAACCCAAATGCTTGAAACATTCAACCAAGGGTTCAAGTACATATGAGAAAAACATATGTGGTTGCATGGATCGTCAGCATGCAACCAGTTAGGCTACCGGGATTCGAACCCGGGAATACAGGAATCAAAATCCTGTGCCTTACCACTTGGCAATAGCCCAATGTTGTTCCGTCCGCAAACATAATTCAAAGCCTAACGCCGATAGATCAATTATTCAGCCAGGAACTATCGCTTGCGGACTTAAGCTATACCGGATGCTCCGATTTCTCGCTCTGATGCTCGGCGTCACTATCCAGATTGAGTAAATCTCCGGTGCTGTCCGGTTCCTTTGATTTTGTTATATGTATTCTTTCGACCACGCTCAAAATTGGCGGCAGAAAGTAAATACCAAATATTGGATCATAAATTGTCATGTTGTTATCTCCAAATGGTCATAATATTCATTGCGAAGATCGCGTACGAAAGCAAATACCCATTGCGTTTGAATTGTCTTTTTGTTTTACCTGTCCTCCCATAAGTCCCAGTATTACGAGGGCATCTGTCGCTGTTGCAATAACTTTCAAAGCCATATCAATATTTCCCATCCTCAAAGCTGTGTTCCTGTTTGAATCGTTCCATTTCATTTACGCTCATACCGAAGATCCCGGCAGATGAATCAGAGTCCGTATGTTCGAAATACTCGCCCTGCTGCGGAAACATAAACCGGAACATGGCATAGTTTGCAACATCACACAGATATTCAAGATTCCCGGTCTCTTCAAACTTGGCAAGGCACATTTTCAAACTTTCGATTGCATCCACATTTCCTCTTGCAAAGTTCATTCGTGCCGGTCCGTATTTGTAATACGACTGTTCAATCAATCCTTTGCGTTTTTCATCAAAGGTTTCGGAATACTCGGTTTTCATCAACTCATTGCTGCAGCTTGCCATTAAACATCACCTTCCGCTCTGTGGTTTGCTCTTTCAATGTCAAGCCCTTCCGGATAACGTGCCTTAAGCTTGTCTACATTCATCTGCATGATCTCATCAAGGCTCCAGCCGAAGGATTCACAAAGCATTGCAAGATACCAACAAATATCTCCTGCTTCTTTCTTTGCATGGTCAATATCAAGCTGCTTCTCATGGAAAATCCACTTTTTAATCATGTCGTTGAACTCTCCAACCTCGCCGGATAACCCAAGACAGGCATTAAAGATGCCGCCAAGGTCATAATCTTGCAACGCAGATGCGATATTGTTCTTTTTGCAAAATTTAAGCAAATAAAGTTTATCCGAAATTCTTTCTGTCGCCTTGCGATCATTTGTCCGCATGGCTAATTTCTGATACTCATTTCCGGTCATATGTCATTCATCCTTTCATTCTTCAATCCCAATCAAACGATTCAACATCAATGCTGCAGCTTCTTTGAAATCCTCTTCTCCAAGGTCAAGATCATTTCCGTTTTTATCCCTTGAATCCCAAAACTTATCGTCCAAGGCGCTTAACATGCTTTCCAAGAAAATGTGATACAGTCTGCCGCGGGTCATTAACTCATTTCGTAAAACTACAGATGCCTGCTGAACCGTCTCTGGTGTAAATTTGAATCTAATGTCACCGCTCATATCAATGTCCGGCAGCCCCATGGTTTCAAAAGTGAAATGTGGGACCTCATCCACCGCAACACGAAAATCAACGCTTTTGACGTTTTCAATCTTCTTTCCGTCTATGTAATATTCAGTTCCCATCCAACCTTCATTTGGATTTACGACCTTAACTCTTGGAATCGGATTATCCATACAAATTCTCCTATCTGGCCTTATATCGTTTTTCTAACCCGCATTTCCTGCAACGATACACCTTGATACTATTAAACAGCTTATTGCCATCCATGATGTCTGTATTGAACAAAAGTTCCCAATCATGCTTACAGAAACATGAACGGATATACTCAATCAATGTCCTCATAGTGCTTGACCTCTTTTGTTTTTGAAAATTTTTGAAAATCGTTATCGAATGTAACCTTTGAATTTTTATCGGATGTAGAAAATTGAATTTAGAAAACGCTGTTGATGTAAAATATACCACTTAACATTTTATTGTTTATCGTTATTGGGGGATCTGATAAAACCCCAGCGTGTTTAAAACATTTAGCAGTACGCTCATTACAGATAACACACTTAAGATTATTTTCATCTTTGTATTGCTTAAGGATTGCTTGAAACTCTTCATCCGTAGATGATCTTAACAATGCATATCCGTTTTGCAGCCCTTCAAGTTTAGCAATCATAGGCCAATACCCCTTTCGGCGAAGGCGATCTTTTTATTTTGAATTAACTTGGGGGGCTAAGTTACCGCCCGGGGTGTGTTTCCACATGACCCCCGGCACCCCTCCCAGACCATGTTCACACGCTGCTTTTGAATTGTGTCATAATCAAAAACACTTTGCACAATTCTTCGTCAAACACTTTAACTATTCGCAAAACCCAGCTTTTCCGAATAGTTGCGAATAGTTGCAACCGCTGAAACCCTTGTAAATACTAGGTTTATGAATTGTAGAATAATCTCGTACAATTTCATGTTAGAAATCCGGTTCCGGCGCGTCTAATTGTTTGCCACTTTCGCACAATTCCGCAGGCTTATATTTGGCTTGGATCTGCTCGATACTCTGCGTTTGTTCGCCGCCTTGGCGGTTTGTTCCTGGCATGTTCCAGTTATGCCGCCTATTGAGCGCTGGCAGCACTTTCATCGGGTTGAGTCCGCCGCTTATAAGCTTGTCGCTCAAAGATTCCTCGTTGTTTTTGATCAACTTTTTGTATACATCGGGGCACGCCGAACCGGATCTATACTCGCCACTGCCCCAAGTATATACCGTATCTGTGTTAATTCCAGTCAAGAAACAAAACCCGTTAATACTTACCTCTTTGTCGTACTCGTAACACAACTCTATGTATGTATCACATATATCATTTACCAGTTTATCATTGTAATTATCTTTACTGTTTTGGTCTCTTAATTGCTCTCTATTGCCTTTAAATACAGCCTTGTAAATATATATCAATGCCGCATTCCATTTACTTTGAGGTTCTTTAGACATATCTTCTATACTCTTCTCTGCTATGTACTGATCCAGGTATTCAGATATTTTATTCTCGTATACTTCTATTCCTGTATCTGTCTTTACTGTATTTGCCATATGTCTATTACACCTCCAATCACTAGTACAATAATACTTTTTCTCTGTCTGTATTTAACATTACACTGTTTCTGAATATTTTGCAATAGGTGTTTATTTTTTAACAATCTTTTGATATATATATATTACACCGCGCGCATGCGTCTATACACTTACAATACATCTATAGGCTTTATGTATACTATATTTTAAACCCTTAATATATAAATATAACAACAGAGAATATACTCTATCTCTATCTCTATCTCTATCTCTATCTCTATCTCTATCTCTTACTCTATATCTACGTTGCAAAAATGTTGCACTTTGTTGCATTGGTGTTGCAAGTATGTTGCATTGCAACAAAACTAATACTATTCTATCATTTTTCTTACCTGTAATTATCTATTTGCTCTGGGGATTTTGTCCGATCTGGGGAAGTGATAAAAAGAAAAGGCAGCCGGAAAAGCTACCCCTTGTTTGCATTGATTATATAATTACTATGTGTTACAATTTATTTGATTGAGAGCGGCGGCAAGTCCGCCCTCCCTTTCATTCCCTAAAACCTAATCGTTAGGCTTTTCTTTTTTTGCCATGTTGCGAACCTCATCTATTGCTTTTTGAACTTCGTCCATGTCCTTACATCCTGCAAATTTATCAGCTACGAGATTTAATATAACTTCCATCTGTTTATCTGTCATTTCGTTCATTTGTTCTCCTTTCTCCGCTTGCCCGGCTATTGTCTTCCGACAGCTTTATAATAATCTATTATCGTGTATATGTCAATAGTCTATTTTCATGTATTTTAATTATTTTTATATTCCATAATATCGCCCGGCTGACAATTTAGCAGTCTGCATAGATTACATATAACCTCACAAGTTACATTTTCATTTTTTGTCAGCTTTGCCACTGTATTAGAATGGATTCCGTTATTCTTTAACCACTGCTTATTGTATTCCTTTTTTTCTAAGACATTCCACAGCTTGGAAAAGTCAATATATCCGTTTGCTCCATAATTTGCCATGCGTCACACCTCTTTCCTTTTTATATATGATAATAGATTTTTTTCACCATGTCAACGTCTATTCTCATGTATCATATTGCACAATAAACTGCTGTTTTGCGTCGTCTATTTTCGTGTATTATGTCGATTGTATTATAATCTACTATCGTGTACTATTGGTATATCAAATGAAGCACGAAAGCGAGGTTACAACATGAGCAAATATTTTAAAAACGTAAAGAGCTACAACGAATTAAAGAGCACTTATAAGGAACTGTTAAAGGCAAACCACCCGGACAACGGCGGCGATCTTGCAAAGATGCAGGAAATCAATGCCGAATATGATGTTATGTTTAAGATCTGGAAAGACCGTGCAGCCAATGACAACTCGTTAAATGAGGAAGAAAAAACAGAGACGGCCCAGAGCACGCGCAGCAGTTTTTATACTTCTTTCGGTTGGGAAGGCAGTAACCACGATTGGAGCCGGAGCTTGAAAGAAGTTGCGCAGATCGTCAGAACTTATGTAAAAGAGAAATACCCGACTTATAAATTCAGCGTTCGCACTTCTTACGCTTCCATGTGTCAAGAATTGCATGTTGAATTGAAAGAAAGCCCTATCGAGGTTTACAAGAAAGCCGACGAGCTGACCGAGGAGGACAAAAACGAATTTTTCAGAAAAGCAAATCACAATAACTACTGGTCTTTAGATTGCTGGAATGATGAGAATTTAAAAAAAGAATATGAGCGCATAACTTCCGAGCATGGGAACTTTTTCAAGATATTGAACGAAGTCACAAAGGCAGTTATTGAGGATGTAGACAATTTTGTAAACTCCTATAATTATGAGGATTGCGACGGCATGATTGATTATTTCCACGTAGATTTCTACTATTTCGGATGTGCCCAAAATAACGGTAAGAATATAAAGATTGTGCCAAAAACGGCACGGATCAAAGCCGCAGCCACTACCCCGGCAACAACAAAAGAAACAGCCGCACCGGATCAGATCGAGACAAGCGGCGAAGCGTTCACAGTTACCGAAAGCGAACACACAAAGACGCATGAGAAAATTTTCCTTGTAAAGTGTTTGCAGACATTAAGCCGCGACGCTTATATAAATCTTAACAAGCAGATGCGCGACATTGGCGGCTACTACTCTAAATTTACACATAGCTTTATTTTTAAAAACGACCCGACCGAAGCGTTGAAGGGGGTAAAAATAGCATGATGAAAGAAGAATGCAAAATAAATTGTTGCAGGTGTCCAGAGCGCGACACCTGCAAAATTATGCACGAACGCCTTATGAATGAGCTTTTCACAGTATACGGACAGCCCCAAAAGCGAATGAGTGAAAAAGTAATCAGGATTTACGAGCAGCACCCGGAGCGATTGCACACGGAAAAAGATATTTTAAACAGCTTCGAGCATACTAGACAAAATTTAGAACGCTTAGAGGAAGTTATTCTTGAGCTTAAAGCGTACGAGATCGAACTAACAAACCGGTACAATTTTATAAAAACCGCACCAACACGGCAAAAAATAAAATTGTACCGGGAAAAGCGCTATCAAGAGAAAGTTTTTTACTATATACAATTTTATGATGTTAATTTGACAGACGGACACGAGGAAATGACCCACAGCATCAAATATACCGGGAAAGAGCGAAAACAAGCCATAGAACACTTTGAACAGCTTAAAAAAGAGAAAAGCAACGCCATTTTTGAAATGGATATAGCAAAAAAGTCATGGGAACGCTGAATGAAAGGATGGTTGATCGTATGAATAAATTAGAAGAAGCTGAGAAAGCATTTTTGAAAGTTAGGGATTATTTCTTAGAAACTTAAGAAGATTTCGCGCTGGCGAAGGCGTATAGCAAGCCCTGGAAGTGGTACAGAGAACACACAACAGACGAAGCTATCGAGATTTTAAGAGCGGAAGTAAGCGCATAAGCAAGCGGCGGTGTTTACCGGGGGTTAATTCCCCGGCTTGCTTTTACCCGGAGCAACCGGAAAAATTTAGAATATGGAGGACTTGAAACCATGAAAAGAATGCTATATGAATTATTTATGGAATGTGATTGGAACGCCTGCCGTGTACCGTGGAGAATATACGGCGAAAACAATAAATTGATCTGCGCAAATTACGGCGCAGAAACCGGGAATGAATTTGACAATATGCAAGTAAAAAGCTACTCATACAACAAAAACAAGAATTATGTACGAGTTTATGTAAAGTAACCAACCGCCGCAGAGGATGCGCGCCGGATCACTACCGGCGGCGGTTTTACTCAATTTTGAGCACATAAAACAAAACACGGAGGAAATAAACATGAAAAAGAAAATTTTAGCCATTGTATTAACAGCTACGGCGCTTGTAAACCTTGCACCGGTCACATCCAGCGCAAAAACAGCACATACTTACAAGGTGCGCGGAACCATTCGCAATTTTAATTATACTATGCAGTATGAGGACGGAGAAAAGCTGACCGGTCGCGGGTTTGATATTTGCACCGCAGATGGGAACATCTGGGAAATGTTCGACACGGACACAGACGCACACTTTAAAGACGGTCAGAAAGTTATTGTTAAGATCAGCGACAACGGAACGCCAAAGGATAAAACCGACGATCGTATTATATCGGTTAAAAAAGCAAAATAAAGCACTTAGGGCGGTACTCTTCCGCCCCTTTCCGCGTGCCTGGTGGCGTTGTGAGCCGGTTCGATTCCGGCAGCGTTGGTTCTGTGAGTACCAGTACTCACACGCAAGTTTTACAGACAAGGAGGGAATGCCTATGGCAAAATGGGAATACTTGGGTAAACGGGAGATCATGCGGCGCGTGTCTGCTCTTGGCTATTCGGTGGCATCCGGGCGGCTGTTTGGCTATGCAAAATTTGAGGGTGTAGAGTGGCTAGAATCGCCAGAGTTAAAAATAACCGTACAGCGCGGCGGGGATTGGCTACAGATCACGCGCAAAAGAAACACAGAGGACGCAGAACACCAAACGCATACACATGTACGCTATAACGGCAGAACCTACGCAGAAAGTTATTGACGGCGGCAGGAATTGTGTGTTATGTTATGGGTGTATATTTTCGACACCGGGAGCGGTTCCCAATTATCCGTTCTTGGTGTCCTTCTCCAACATTTCAGAATATCATTTTTGAAATATCAAATCAAATATAGGCACAGTCTAACTTTTTCAAGAAAGTTGTAAGAAATCCAAGAAAAAAATTTTTCAAAAATCTGAACGAAATTTTTCCAACCTCAAAATCGAAATTTCACACTCATTTTCGAGGGGTAGGGGGGTATGAAAAAAAGATAAAATATCCCGCGCGCCGCCGCCGGAAAAACTTTTAATTCTTATGCTACTCTCGCACCCTCTGATAGGCCTATATCCAATTTTTAACTATCAAATGAATATTTTATAGCCGAATGACTTTGAACCCGAATACGGGCGAAATACGCAATTTGAATTTAGACAATAAAAAAGAACGCCCTATGCGTTCACATTCTACCAGTTGAGGAAAACTTAAAGCACTTGTGCAGTTCTCCTTTCTTCTGTATTTTGTTCGAGTAATCACGAGTAATCAAAACATTTGTTCGCAACAGCTTGCTCAATCCATTGATTTTACTGCATTTTCTCTTAAAAAATTAAATGCACCCGGCGGGAATCGAACCCGCATCTCAGGAGTCGGAGTCCTGCGTTCTATCCATTATACTACGGCTGCATAGCACTCTTATTTCACAAGCGCCTTTTTACTATATCACACTTCAAATTTAGAGTCAATCCACACTTTGATGTAAAATATGAAGTATTTCTTCCAGCTGCTTTACCGGAAGCTGCCCCGGTGCGCTCGCCTGCCCGCCTGCGCCAAATGTCACACACGATCCGAAAAACTCTCCGGCCACGCGGGAAATCCCCCCTTTTGCACCCATGGACATGGTAATCAGCGGATGATCCGGATGGTTTTCATGAAAGCGGTTGGTCTCCTCCAGCAAATGCAATACATCCCACATATTCTGCGGCATAACTGCCAGTTTCACGACATCTGCGCCACTCTCACGGATCTGTTCCAACAACATGCGGATCACCTCCGGGTCCGGCGTCTGTTCAAAATCATGATGGGAAGCAATCACATATGCTCCCATCTCCCGCAACATTGCTATTTCTTTCTGCGGATTTTTTGCTTCAAAATATTCCACATCAATAAAATCCACGACATCTGATTCTGCCGCCACCTGATGAATATCATAAATATCCGCCGCGGAAAGTGCTTTGCACCCTCCCTGATTTTTAGAACGGAAGGTATACACCAGAATACTTTCCTTTATGATATGTTTCATTTCGTTTAATATTTCGCGGATCGCATTCGGACTTTCCACGTTTTCAAACGCATCCACACGCCACTCAATCATTTCCGTGTGTGCTTCTTCCAGCCTTCTGGTTTCTCTTAAAATTTCTTCTTTCGAAGACTCCATGACCGGCACACACACGAGCGGTTTCCCTTTTCCTATAATCTTTCCTTTTATACAAAGCAGATTTTCCATCTCTGCACCTCCTGCTATGTTGTAATTCTCTGTTATTATATTCTAAAAGCCCGAAAGAAACAACCGATTCCTGTTATTTGACAATTTTCCCGTTTTCCATTAAGATAGTCACGGTATGTGATATCCGAACTTAAGAGATAGGAGAAAAAAATGAGTTTTGAATTTTTAAACCAATTACCGACTCCGGCAGACATTAAGCGCGATTATCCGCTTTCCCCGGAGCTTCGTGAATTAAAAAAACACAGAGACCTCATGATCTCTGATGTAATTACAGGTAAAGATTCACGTGTCCTCGTAATCATTGGACCGTGTTCTGCAGATAACGAAGATTCTGTATGTGATTATGTGAGCCGTCTGACCAAAATCCAGGAAGATGTCAAGGACCAGGTCATCTTAGTTCCGCGTATTTACACCAACAAACCACGTACAACCGGCGAAGGCTACAAAGGTATTGCTTCCCAGCCAGATCCGGAAAAAGCTCCGGATATGATCGAGGGTCTGATCGCCATGCGTAAAATGCACATCCGTGCAATCGAAGAAAGCGGTCTTACCTGTGCCGATGAAATGCTTTACCCGGAAAACTGGGGATATGTCGAGGATCTTCTCTCCTACGTTGCCATCGGAGCACGTTCGGTAGAAGATCAGCAGCATCGTCTGACGGTCAGTGGTTTTGATGTCGCTTCCGGAATGAAAAATCCTACCAGTGGTGATTTTTCTGTTATGCTCAATTCTGTATACGCGGCACAGCATCCGCATCATTTCGTTTATCGCGGATACGAGGTGGAGACAACCGGAAATCCTCTGACTCACGTGGTTCTTCGCGGTGCAGTCAGCAAGCACGGCAATACCACCCAGAATTATCACTATGAAGATCTGATCCGTCTTCATGAGATGTACGAAAAAATGGATGTCATCCATCCGGCAGCCATCATTGATACCAACCATTCCAACTCCGGAAAGAAGTTTAAGGAACAGATCCGTATCGCAAAAGAAGTGATGCATAACCGCCAGCTTTCTTCCGATATCCGTTCTCTGGTAAAGGGTCTGATGATTGAAAGTTACATCGAAGAGGGAAATCAGTCTATCGGAGATCATATTTACGGAAAATCCATTACCGATCCTTGTCTCGGATGGGAAGATTCCAAACAGCTGATCTATGACATTGCGGAGATGAACGCAAAGTAAACAGTTTTTGTCTGAAAACAAAAATGGAGTGTAAAAAGTGTTCCTTTTGCACTCCATTTTTTTATAATTTTTCTACAACAAAACGTAACAGCCGGATTCCAACAGATGCCTCCAATACACATCCAAGAAGTACCAGTACCACAACTCCCATCCCCCATGCCAGCCGCAGCAGCCATGGATTTTTCCGGTTATAAAACCTGTGCGGTTCTACCAGCAGTAAAAGCGCAAGCGCTGCAAGATACAAAATTCCATGCGGCAGCCACGATACCAGAAAAAAAACAATTCCAAGAATCCCCATATTCATCACACAGGCAGCAAAAAATACCCCGCCGGTAAAATAAATCAGGCAGCGCAATAATAATGGCAGAATTGCTTTTAAAGCAGTAAGGGAAAGGATTGCAATAATCACAAACACTTTTCCCCTTTCCCATAAAATATTTGCCAGAAGCGGCAAATACCCGGTATCCGATGCCGCAAATACTTTCATATGATACGCATTTAAAAATCCATAAGTCGTAAAATATTCATATCCAAACAGACAGGTACATAAAATTCCCGCCAGGCCAAAACAGATTCCAATCGCCAGTTCCTTTTTCATAAAAATTCCTAAAACTCTTTTCTTTTCAGCCTATGCCCTGTCCGTTTTCTTTATTCCATTTTTATAAATCCAGATGTTTTCCCATTCCACCTTTTTTTGTTGCCGCATATGCCATAATTGCAGCAATGGTTTTTCCATCCTGAATTTTCCCTTCATAGATCATATCGCACAACTCTTCCAGTGTGTAAATTTCCACATCAATGGATTCCGCTTCATCCAGATGCCGGGTTCCCACTTCCAGATCGGTAGCTACAAAAATATCAACCGCCTCATCACAAAATGCCACCGTCGTACGCAGGGATAATAAATGTTTCACATTCGTGCTGCGGTATCCCGTTTCCTCTTCCATCTCCCGTGCCGCACAATACGCCGTATCTTCCGTCTTGCTGTCCCGACAGCCGGCCGGAATTTCAAGTGTTTCTCTCTCCAGCGCATTGCGGTACTGACGCACCATCACAATTCTTCCATCCTTCATAACCGGAAGAATGGCGGCTGCGCCCATACGATGGGATACAAAATCCCACTCTGCTTTGTTTCCATCCGGAAGTTCCATCGTATCTTTGTAGATATCCAGAATTGCTCCCTTGTATACCAGTTCTCTCTTCAATCGTTTTACATGCTCTACCATATTTCAAACCTCTCTTTCCTGTCCGGACATCATCCCCGGATATTTTTCATCGTTCACAGTTTCTTCAAATTTGTAACATATCCATTTCACACTTTTCCGGTATAGTGAAATCATCAAAAGGAACCAAAACCTTTCGATCATTTTTTTCATAATCTGGCCAGTGCAGCCGTGCTGTACTGGTCCCTCCTTTTTATTCTATACGTTCCGTGAAATCCCAATGTATTTATTTTACAGCACATTATAATATAAAAAAAGGCTTAATCCCGCTTTCCGCGGTCTTAAGCCTTTTTAAGTTCATTTTCACAATTACTTAGCGTAGTCAACAACACGCGATTCCCTGATCACATTTACCTTGATCTGACCCGGATATTCCAACTCAGTCTCAATCTGTTTTGAAATATCTCTGGCTAAAAGAACCATATCCGCATCGCTGATCTGCTCAGGAACAACTAAGATACGAACCTCTCTACCTGCCTGAACTGCAAAAGATTTTTCTACACCCTTATAGCTATTTGTAATATCCTCAAGCTGCTGTAAGCGGTTTGAGTATGTTTCCAAAGTTTCTTTTCTCGCACCCGGACGTGCAGCACTGATGGTATCGGCTGCCTGTACCAGACATGCAATCAGACTCTCCGGCTCCACATCACCGTGATGTGCTTCCACTGCATTGATGACAAGAGGTGATTCCTTGTACTTTCTACACAGTTCCACACCCAGCTGGATATGGGAACCTTCCATATCATGATCTACAGCCTTACCAATATCATGTAATAATCCCGCACGTTTTGCCATACGGACATCCTCACCGATTTCTGCGGCAAGCAAACCTGTCAGCTGTGCGACCTCAATCGAATGTTTCAATGCATTCTGTCCATAACTGGTACGATACTTCATTTTGCCTAAAAGCCGGACAAGCTCCGGATGAATGCCGTGGATGCCGACTTCTAATACAGCAGCCTCGCCTTCTTCACGAATCATTGTCTCTACTTCTTTTTGCGCTTTTTCAACCATTTCCTCGATACGAGCCGGATGAATCCGTCCATCCACGATCAACTTTTCAAGTGCAATTCTTGCAACTTCTCTTCGAATCGGATCAAAGCTGGAAAGGATAACTGCTTCCGGCGTATCATCAATGATCAGATCTACTCCTGTCATCGTTTCAAGTGTACGAATATTTCGTCCTTCCCTACCGATGATACGGCCTTTCATCTCATCATTCGGAAGCTGTACAACAGAGATTGTGGTTTCAGCAACGTGATCCGCAGCACATTTCTGAATTGCAGTAACTACATAGTCCTTTGCCTTCTTGTTGACTTCTTCCTTCGCCTGCGCTTCCATTTCCTTGATCATCTTCGCAGTGTCAATCTTCACATCTTCTTCCACGGTCTTTAAGAGGTATTCTTTTGCCTGTTCAGAGGTTAATCCTGAAATTCTTTCCAGTTCCTGTACGCGCTGTTCGTTGAGCTTTGCTATCTCAACTTTCTGCTTCTTTAAATCTTCTTCTTTGGCACGGAAACTTGCCTCACGCTTTTCAATCGCTTCGAGTTTCTTGTCCAGATTTTCTTCCTTCTGCACAATACGACGCTCGTTACGCTGAATTTCATTTCTACGCTCTTTGATCTCCTTGTCGATCTCATTCTTGGAACGAATGGTTTCTTCTTTGATCTCAAGCATAGCTTCGCGCTTCTTGTCTTCGGCATTTTTCACGGCCTCGTCGATGATGCCTCTGGCCTGCTCTTCTGCATTTCCAATCTTGGTATTTGCTACCTTCTTGTGATATTCAGTCGAGATAAACCATACAGCAACCGCAGTAATTATAAGTGTGATAACAACAGCAATAATTACTTGTGGCACAGGAGCACCTCCTTTATTAAGTTTTCATTGTACATATAACAAAAAGAAATATTAGTCTTCCATGTCATACTTCTACAACATTATAATTTTATCCTTTTTGCTTAAATATGTCAAGCAATACGTGCTTTCATTGTTTACTTTTCATAGCATGCAGCACATCATTGCTCCGAAAGCCCCTGCGCATCAGATACTGGTAAACACGTGTAAATTCTTTTTGGTCAGAATTTTGCGCGTCAAACTTTTTCTTTTCCAGCAGACGTATGATCTGCTCCTGTTCGTCCCCCTCATAACATTCCTCAAGGGCACGATCAATCACTTCTCCAGGAACTCCTTTTCCATACAGTTTTACTTTCAGCTGATAGCGGCTCATACGATCCTGACGATAATTGATATAGGTACATGCATAGCGGTAATCATCGACATAATGAAAAGATTTCACATATTCAAGTGCAAGATCAATACACGCCTGCGGATATCCGCCCTGTTTCAGTTTCTCCCGCAGCTGCTGCTCTGTACGGTCCATCTGTTCCAGCAGATGCATGGTTCTTCTCTTTGCACGCTTTCCCACCACTTCATAAATCAGCTGATGCTCCTCTTCATCCGAAAGTGTGCTTCCTTCCCGCATCCGAAACTGTTTTGCCTCTCCCCGGTAAAGAACAAGCTCCGTTCCATTATCCAGATGGAAACGAAGCCTGCCCTTTCCCAGAGTCGTACACTCTGTCACTGTAACCATATCTTATTCATTCTTGCTTTCCGCATCTGCAGATACCGGAGTCTCTTCTTCGCCTTCCGGGGTCTCATCCTCCTGTGCAAAATAATGTTCACGCACCATTTCCTCGATCATCTTACAGAATTCCGGATTTTCACGCAGATACGTTTTTGCATTTTCACGTCCCTGTCCGATCTTGTCTCCTTCATAAGCATACCATGCACCGGATTTGCTGATAATTCCGACATTTGCTGCCAGATCCAGAATATCTCCCTCTTTGGAAATGCCCTTTCCAAACATGATATCAAACTCTGCTTCACGGAATGGCGGTGCTACTTTATTTTTTACGACTTTGACACGGGTATGGTTACCAATGACTTCTCCTGCCTGCTTCAGCTGTTCTACACGGCGCACGTCCAGACGGACAGAAGAATAAAACTTAAGTGCACGGCCACCGGTCGTCGTCTCCGGATTTCCAAACATAACACCAACTTTTTCACGGAGCTGGTTGATAAAGATTACAATACAGTTTGACTTGCTGATCACACCGGTCAGCTTACGAAGCGCCTGACTCATCAGACGTGCCTGCAGGCCCACATGGGAATCTCCCATATCTCCGTCAATTTCCGCCTTTGGCACAAGAGCTGCTACCGAATCGACAATTACAATATCGACTGCTCCGGAACGCACCATGGTCTCGGTGATCTCAAGTGCCTGCTCTCCGCAGTCCGGCTGGGAAATATAGAGATTGTCAATATCAACACCGATATTCTTTGCATAGACAGGATCAAGCGCATGCTCTGCGTCAATGAATCCGGCAATTCCGCCCTGCTTCTGCACCTCTGCCACACAGTGCAGTGCAACGGTAGTCTTACCACTGGACTCCGGTCCGTAAATCTCAATGATACGTCCTTTCGGAAGTCCTCCGAGTCCCAATGCAATATCCAGACTGAGGGATCCTGTAGGAACCGTTTCCACGTTCATATTTGCGGAATTGTCCCCCAGCTTCATCACAGATCCTTTGCCATACTGTCTCTCGATCTGTGCGATTGCCGCATCCAGTGCTTTTAATTTATCGTCCTTTGCCATAATATTCTCCTTCTTATCGAACTTATGTTCGTATCTATGTTCTAATAGTAGTATATTTTGTTTGTATTGTCAATGCAAAATTTTAAATGGGGAAATAAAAAAAGACAGTCGCCCTGCAACTGCCTTTTATTATACGTTGTATCCTGCTACGCGTCAAGAAGTGTTTTCAGGTAATCCTCAATCGCATCCTGCGTCTGTAACCCTACCATCTTCTTCTGAAACATTCCATCTTTCATGAATACCAGCGTAGGAATACTCACAATCTGGTAATTTAATGCAAGCTGTGGCTGCTCGTCCACATTTACTTTGCATACTTTCACCTGATCTCCCATCGATTCTGCAACTGCATCCACAACCGGTGACTGCATCTGACAAGGGCCACACCAGGATGCCCAGAAATCAATCACGACCGGCACCTTTGCACCGACTACTTCTGCTTCAAAGTTTTCTTTTGTAATTGTTACAACTCCCATGATCTTTCCTCCTTTGATTAATTCTTACTGAACTCGGATAATACGAGTCCTTCGTTTCGGTCAAGTGTCATGCCGACACTCCATGCATTGACAAATAAAAGAAGCGGATTTCCCTTCATATCAATAACTTTCTTCATATCTGAAGTACCAGTCAGCGCGTCCACATCCACTTCATCCTTGTTCTCGATCCAGCGGATATGTTCATATGGAAGATTCTCCAGACGGATCTCCACATTATACTCGTTTTCCAGACGGAACCGGAGTACATCAAACTGCAGCACACCAACTACTCCTACTATGATTTCCTCCATACCGCCTTTGTATTCCTGGAAAATCTGGATGGCACCTTCCTGTGCAATCTGTGTTACTCCTTTTACAAACTGCTTGCGCTTCATGGAGTCGATCAGACGTACACGTGCAAAATGTTCCGGCGCAAATGTCGGGATTCCCTCAAACTGAAACTTGTCCTTTGCCGTCGTGAGGGTGTCCCCGATAGAGAAAATGCCGGGATCAAAAATACCAATAATATCTCCCGCATATGCTTCTTCTACCATTTTACGCTCGTCTGCCATCATCTGCTGCGGCTGGGAAAGCTTGATCTGTTTGTTTCCCTGCACATGGAATACTTCCATGCCCGCCGTAAACTTACCGGAACAGATACGCATAAACGCAATACGGTCCCGGTGATTTTTATTCATATTTGCCTGAATCTTAAAGACAAACGCAGAAAAATCTTCCTGAAACGGATCAATCATTCCGATGTCTGATTTCCGGGCCATTGGCGCATAAGTCATCTTCAGGAAATGCTGCAAAAAAGTTTCCACACCAAAATTGGTCAGGGCAGAACCGAAAAATACCGGGGAAAGTTCTCCCTTTGTCACAAGTTCCATATCAAATTCCGCACTGGCACCGTCAAGAAGTTCGATTTCGTCATCCAAAATTGATTTTTTCTCCTCACCAATCTCGTCGATCAGTGCCGGATCATCGATATCAATAATCTTTTCGGAACCTTCTTTTGTTCCCTTTAATGTATCGGCAAATGTCATAACTTTTCTGGTATGACGGTCATATACACCTTTGAATTCTTTTCCGGAACCGATCGGCCAGTTGACCGGATACGTTGCGATTCCCAGTTCATTTTCAATATCATCAAGAAGCTCAAACGTATCATTTGCATCACGGTCCATCTTATTGATAAATGTAAAAATCGGAATATGGCGCATTACGCATACCTTAAACAGCTTACGTGTCTGCGCCTCTACTCCTTTGCTTGCATCAATCACCATGACTGCGGAATCCGCCGCCATAAGTGTACGGTAAGTATCCTCCGAGAAATCCTGATGTCCCGGGGTATCCAGAATATTGATACAATATCCGTCATAGTTAAACTGCAGCACCGACGAGGTGACCGAAATACCTCTCTGCTTCTCGATCTCCATCCAGTCAGACACCGCATGTCTTGCTGTTGCCTTTCCTTTTACGGAACCGGCAAGATTGATGGCTCCTCCGTAAAGCAGGAACTTCTCCGTCAGAGTCGTCTTACCTGCATCCGGATGGGAAATGATAGCGAATGTACGCCGTTTTTCTATTTCTTTTCTTAAGTCACTCACAGTATATCCTCCAAACCAATTGCACACTGTACCTCATTTTATACTAAAAACTATGTATTTGCAAGTGCTACTGGATGGGAGTGATCACGATCTTATCTGCGGATACTCCGGTCTTACGCTTTACAATATCTTCGACCTGCGCCCGCTTGGCATCGGTTGCCTCCCCCATATTAAGAACCACATCACAGCCGTCATCATTCATACTGACAACCACATCCGTAAACCCTTTTGCCTCCAGCATCATTTCTGCATTGGACTCTTTCTCCGCAATATCCGTCAGTGTAATCATTTCATTGACCGCATCTTTCTTTTTGGACTCATCCAAAGAATCATTGTCAATGATTGCCTGCAGGGTTTCTTTATTTTTGGAACGCACCTGTTCCCGGTTAAGTTTCACTTTTGCCGCATAGTCGGAATCCCCGCTTGTCACAGAGGTAAGTACCGTCTCTCCCGGATTTTCCACATCTTCCGTCGATGCATTCGCCAGATCTTCCTTGCTGCTTGTGATATCCAGATCCTCCCCGGTTTCATAATCTTTATCCGCCTGGTCACTTACGGCACCCTGATTCATATTAGCTACCGTCTCGGCATCTTTGATATCAGCGCCCTTTTTGTCATAAGTAACATAACCGGCCACCGCAATCAGCACCGCCAGCGTTGTAATAACAATCTGATTTTTATGCACTCTTTTTTTCACGTCTATTCCTCCTGTACCGACATTTTAACTACTACTACCTTATGCGCTTCCACCGGAAATAATGACATTACCGCGTTGGAAATTTCTGTAACGGTCTTTGCATTTCCTCCACCCTGTGCCACAACCACAACCCCTTCAATTTTCGGCATCTGCCTGCAGATCACATAGGGCTGTCTGGTATCACCGGTATCGTACACCACCGTTGTCTCTTCCTTTTTGTTTCCATCTTTTGTCACATTTTTATCCAGCTGGTCGGTTCCCTCATCGGAAAATGTCAGCATTACACGGGTTTTTCCCACCCCGTCCATGTGTTCAAGCAGCTCCTTCAGCTGCTGCTGCAGCTGCTCTTTATAGGAATCTTCCGTCTGCAGCTGCTGCTCCTTTTGTTCCTGCGTCTGTGTTTCTTTCTGGCTTTGTTTTGCCCCCGTCGGCATCGCAACGATCATTACCATCACCCCAAGCAGAATCAGTACAACGAAATCCGATTTATTCCTCTTTTTGATCCACTTTCCCAAGATACTGTTCAAAAATATTCTCTCCCTTCTCCTGATATTCTATGCTTTCCATCTGCTCGACAATCTCATGCAGCTGCTGCCTTGCCTCTTCTTTTTTCATTCCTCCCACATAGACCAAAAGCGGCTGTGCCAGCACGGTGATCACGAGCACGCTGACAAAAAAATGAAAATATTTCTGATAGGTTTCCTTTGGTGTCAGATATGACAACAGATAAAAAATCAGCATCAGCACGAAATAATTTTTCACAAATGTAAGTACAACTTCCATGTTCTCCTCCCTCCTCAATAGATGAAACTGGTGGAAACACTGATTATGGATGTGGTAATAAAAAATAAAAGCAGCGCATCCAGCTGTATGGTACAAAAAAGCGCGCATCCCCTGGCAGCGGCCTGCACACACTGCGCAATCCGGCTGTCTGCGACCGGTGCCAAAAATGCAGCGGTCAGGCGGTACATCACAGAAAAACAGAAAGATTTCAGCAGCGGTGTCATCCCGATTACAAGAAGAAGGATAAGGGCAGCCGCGCCAATGCTGTTTTTTATGAGGATTCCGCTTCCGAGCAGGATCTCTGCTGCGGAACCGAAGGTATTTCCTACTCCGGGAACCGCGGATATACTGTTAAAAATACTGTTTGTGGAAAGCCTGTCTCTTGCAGGTACAATCAGAGACTGTACAACACCGATTCCCATAACGGCAGTCAGCCCGCCTTTTAAGACCAATCGTATTCCGTCTTCGAACAGCTGCGCCATCTTTCCAAGTTTTGTTTCCTCAAACAGGTTATCCATCAGAAGAAGCAGCACAAACACATGAACCCCCGGCAGAAAAATAAATTTCATTCCCAGTTCCAGCAGATACATCAGTCCGAATGCCAGCTGATAAAAGGAACCCGCAGATGCCGCATTGCCGGAGCAAAACAGCGTTGCCGCATACAAAGGCACAAATGCGGTCATAAATGCCACCAGACGGTCAATCCCCTGATCTACCACCTCTGAGATCAGGGCAAATGATTGCAGCAACAACAGAACCACCCCAAGATAAACAATAAAAAAGCTCATCTGCGAAACATACCCCTGTCGCGTCATCATCACTTTTCCGTACAGCGCAAATAAAAGTCCTATGGCAAACATCTGCAAAAACATTGGCTTTGCAGCCGTGATTTCATAAAAAAATAAATCTGCAATATATTCACAGATCATTCCCGCATCCAGTCCGCCTGTTCCTTCCGTCACCAGTTTATTCACCATTTTTTCAAAATCCATCTTTTCCGGCAGATCCTGCGTCTGTGCATTGATATCCGTAAAATCAAGTTCTTTTATGATCTCATCCGCCTCGGCCGCCATCACATTTTGCGGCTGTAAAAAAATCATCCATACGAACAAAACAGACCAGAACAAAATTTTAGCAATTTTTTTCATTTCTACCCCCCGGTCATCTGTTCGATCAGCCGCAACAAAACCCACAATTCCGGAATGGACAAAGCAACGATCGATAATTTTGCAAACAGTTCAATCTGTCCTGCGACAGATCCATATCCCGCTTCCCGGCAGACCGATGCGGAAAAATCGGCAACATATGTAATTCCAAGCATCTTTAACAGTGCTTTCAAAAGTGCCGGATCTACCGGAAGCGTGTCCATCAGTTCCCGTAAAAAATCCAGGATAAACGAAATTCTTGACAGTGTATATCCGAAAATCAAAACCGATGCTGCAATTCCCACAAGCAACGCCAGCTCTCCCTTTTCTTTTTTCAGCAAAAGAGCCAGAAAAACCGCAGCAATTCCGATCATTCCTATCTTTATCATAGACATCACATACGAAACAGGGTTTCCATCGTTGTAAACAGTTCACTGATACAAGGCACGATCCAGAACAACACTATTATCAGACCTGCCAGGCTCAGCAGAAATGCCTGTTCCTCCCTTCCACTATGCTTGAGAATCTGGCTGAGTACTGCCACAACAATTCCAAGCGCTGCAATTTTAAAAATAATTGTTACACTCATACACTCAAGGTTCCCTTCCTACGCCTTTACACCAGAAGAATGATCATAACCACGCCGGTCAGCATCCCAACAGGCAGATACACCCGCTGTTTTTTTAAAAATTCCAATCGTGACTCTGCCAGAAATTTTTCCATCCGTTTTCTGCAGATTTCATTGCATCGCAGATTCTCTGCACTGCTTTCGCCATAAAATGCTCCCGCGGCAGACGTAAGGATTTCCCAGCCCTCCTGCCCGATCTGCAGTTCTCTTTTGTGCTTCTGCAGACAATCCTGCCAGATTTTCTGCCCGCTTGGATTCTGATGGTTGCGCATACATACACAGACCTCATCCAGAAATGCCTGCATGGATGCATCTGCCGTTTCATAAAAAGACAAAAAATCGTACAACCGCACGTGTTCCTGTTCCAGTGCATATCCCCAGCGCACAAACAGGCGTATCCATTCCCCCGCCATCCGCTGTCTGGCTTTTTCCCCCTCTGCCCATTTGTACAAAAATCCGGCACACCCTGCCAGTATCAGGACGGTTCCGAAAATCCTTGCCACAATGGATTTCCTCCTCCCTCATATACGGTGAGAATCCGGCGCCCGTCCGGTTTTCTCTGCAGACCAATGAGCCGCATCTGTGAGCGGATCAGATCCAGTCCACCCATCTGCAGGCGGTGCAAAACCTCTAAGACACTGCCGGCATGTATGGTTCCAAGGATCGATACCCCGCATCGGGCACAGTCTGCCACCGCAGCAAAGTCCTCCGGAAGTCCCAGTTCGTCCACTGCAATGATCTGCGGGGACATGGAACGAAGCAGCATATGGATTCCATGTTCCTTCGGACAATTGTCCAGCACATCCGTGCGGGGACCCAGATCGTTTTGCGGAATTCCCCGGTAACACGCGGCAATTTCCGACCGTTCATCGACTACCCCGACCTTTTTCCCGGCACGCAGGTGATTTCCTTTCGAAAGCAGCCGGATACAATCCCTTAAATATGTTGTTTTTCCGACCCCCGGCGGTGCAAAGAAAAACGTATGATATACGTTCTCTCCGCAATACAGCCATGGAATCAGTACCGATGCACACCCCTTTTTTTCGTGAGCCAGACGGATATTTAAACCGCTGATACAGCTTAACAGCTTCATACAGCTTGAGGTTCCGTGTTTCTCATAGCTTGCCCGCCCGGAAACCCCGATCCTGTGCCCGCCTTCCAGCGTAAAATACCCCTGTCGCAGTTCTTCTTCCAGTGCATACACGGAATATCCACTCAGATAATTCAGTACCTCCCGCATATGTGCTTCCGTGAGCAGCCCAATCTCTTTTTCTTTCTCATCCGCATATAAAATTTCCAGCGGTTGTCCGACCCGAAGCCGGATTTCTTCTGCCCCGCACAACGTTTCTGCTTCCATCTGCGTTCGAAAATCTACCGGAAGATATTCTGTAATCTCCATTCTGTCACTTCCTCCATGTTTCTTTCCATAAAAAATGAGCCATAAGGACAAATCCCTATGACTCATTTATATGTTTTATATGTGATTTTAGAACATCCGATTTACATACGGTCCGGTGCGGAAAAACCAAGCACATCGATACAGGTCTCAAGAATATTTTTGGTCAGTACCAAAAGACCGATATAAGAAGCCTGTACCTTAAAATCTTCCTCGGAAAGAATCTTTGTCTCATGATAAAATCCGTTGAATGCATTGGCCAGTTCATAAATATATGCACAGATCTTGTGCGGTGCTTTCTCCTCATATGCATTTTCCATCATGGCATTGAAACGTGACAATACAAGCATCAGGTTCTTCTCACTTGCAGAATGTGCCCCAAGAATCGGTGCATCCGGCAGCGAATTTTTTGCAGTGTATTTCTTTAAAATGGATTTAATACGCACAATCGTATATAAAATATACGGTCCTGTATTCCCTTCAAAAGAAGTAAAACGCTCAATATCAAAACAGTAGTCCTTGCTTGCCTGATTGGACAGATCTCCGTATTTGACTGCTGCCAGAGCAACCGTTTTTGCAGTCTGCTTTGCCTCTTCCTCGGAAATATCGAGGTTTTCCTTTTCTTTCTGGTTCTCTGTAATCTTTTTGAGCATCTCCTCATTGATCTCATCAAGCAGATATTCCAGACGCATAACGCCGCCATCTCTTGTCTTAAACGGTTTGCCGTCTTTTCCGTTCATGGTACCGAATCCGATATGGGTCAGTTCCACATCCGGTCCGACGAGTCCGGTCTTTCTTGCACAGCGGAATACCTGTACGAAATGCATGCTCTGACGCTGATCCGTCAGGTAAATAATGGCATCCGGGTTGTAATCCTGCATACGCATCACAATCGTAGCAAGATCTGTCGTACTGTATAACGAAGCTCCGTCTGACTTTAAGATGATACATGGCGGAATCTCTTTTGTATCCGTATCCTCTTTGACATCCACAACCAGAGCCCCTTCGCTCATATAGGCAAAGCCCTTGTCCTTCATCATCTGTACCATATCCGGAATATACGGCTGTGCATCCGACTCTCCCTTCCAGAGCTCAAAGGAGACATTCAGATTATCATAGTTCTTCTTTAAATCTGTCACGGAAACATCCAGAATGTGTGCAAGAAGTGCACGGTATCCCCGTCTGCCGGCCTGCAGCTGGCTGGTTGCCTCCATGGCAGCCTCACGGAACGCTTCGTCTTCCTTACTCTTTTTGCTGGCAGTCGGATAGATATCCTCCAGTTCGGAAATGGTAAACGGCGCCTCTTTCGGATATTCTCCGGTATAGCTTTCATCATAGTATACCAGATCCGGCTTACGCTCTTTTAATTCTACAATGATCAGTCCCATCTGCAGACCCCAGTCTCCCAGATGCACATCACCGATCATGTTATGTCCCATAAATTTGCCGATCCGCTTGATACTCTCTCCAATGACAGCAGAGCGCAGATGTCCGACATGCAATGGCTTGGCAACATTGGCCCCGCCGTAATCTACAATAATGGTCTTCGGATGTGCCGCTTTGTCACAGCCAAATCTTCCCTCATCTGCTTTCATATCGCTGACATATTTCGCCAGATAGGCAGGACTTACTTTCATATTGATAAATCCCGGTTTTACAGACTCTACGCTCTCAAACAGTTCGTTTTCTGCCAGCGCCTGCGCAATCTTATCCGAAATCATGAATGGTGCACACTTGTACTCCTTTGCTGCAGCCATTGCTCCGTTACACTGGTATTCACACAGGTCCGGACGATTGGAAAGTGTAACTTTCCCGTATTTTGCATCATATCCCTGACCGGTAAATGCATTTGTCACCTGCTCGGTGATCAGATCTATTAATGTCTTCATCCTAGGGTTCTCCTCTTTTTTTACTACAGATTATTGTATACATCATAGAGGAAAAAGTCAAACGCTTCTTCGTATCTGACATTTTTCTTCATACAAAAACGGCTGCCACATTACGCGGCAGCCGTCTCGACTTTTATCAGTTCTATCCGTTATTGTCTAATTGTTCTTTCCGGAAAGGTACTCATCAATACCCTTTGCAGCTGCCTTACCTGCTCCCATTGCAAGGATAACGGTAGCGGCACCTGTTACGGCATCTCCACCTGCATAAACACCGTCTTTGCTTGTTGCACCGGTATCTTCGGTTGCAACGATACACTTGCGGCGGTTTGTCTCAAGCCCCTTGGTGGTAGAAGAAATGAGTGGGTTTGGAGAGGTACCAAGTGACATGATCACGGTATCACAATCCATCTCATACTCAGAACCAGGAATCTCCACCGGACTTCTTCTTCCGGACGCATCCGGCTCACCGAGTTCCATCTTGATGATGCGCACACCCTTTACCCAGCCATTCTCATCGACAAGAATTTCCGTCGGATTCTGCAACAGATCAAAAATGATTCCCTCTTCTTTTGCGTGATGTACTTCTTCCTTACGTGCCGGAAGTTCTTCCTCACCACGACGGTATACAATATGTACCTCTGCGCCGAGACGGAGTGCGGTTCTTGCAGCATCCATGGCTACATTACCACCACCGACAACGACAACTTTCTTTCCATGGGAAATCGGGGTTTCATATCCTTCCTCAAATGCTTTCATGAGGTTGTTTCTTGTCAGGAATTCGTTTGCAGAGAATACTCCGTTTGCCTGCTCGCCAGGGATTCCCATGAAACGTGGAAGTCCTGCTCCGGAACCGATAAATACAGCCTCAAAGCCTTCCTTTTCCATCAGCTCATCGATCTTTACGGATTTACCGATGACAACGTTGGTCTCGATATCCACACCGAGTGCTTTTACGTTTTCTACCTCGGCTGCTACAACCTTGTCCTTTGGAAGACGGAACTCCGGAATACCGTAGCTTAACACACCACCGGCACGATGCAGTGCTTCAAAAATGGTCACATCGTAGCCAAGCTTTGCCAGATCTCCGGCACAGGTCAGACCTGCAGGGCCGGAACCGATCACGGCTACTTTGTGTCCGTTTAACTTCTCTGCTTTCTTTGGCTTGATCCCGTGCTCGCGTGCCCAGTCTGCAACGAAACGCTCTAATTTACCGATGGCAACCGGATCACCCTTGAAACCGCGGATACATTTACCTTCACACTGGCTCTCCTGTGGGCAGACACGTCCACAGACAGCCGGAAGTGCGGAAGACTCGGAGATAATATGATAAGCCTCCTCAAAATTGCGCTCCTTGACCTGTGCGATAAATGCCGGAATATTGATAGAAACCGGACATCCCTTCATACACTGTGCGTTTTTACAATTTAAGCAACGGGAAGCCTCTGCAACTGCCTCTTCCTCGTTGTATCCATAACATACTTCCTCAAAATTCGTAGCACGAACCTTTGGTTCCTGCTCACGAACCGGTACTCTGACTAATCCTTCCATTACTTGTCACCTCCGCAATGGCCGCATCCACCGTGATGGGTAGCGCCCTCTTCATATGCGAGCTTTGCTCTGCCTTCTTCTGTCTTATACTGCTGCTGACGCTTCATTGCCTGATCAAAGTCAACGAGATGTCCGTCGAACTCCGGTCCGTCAACACATGCGAATTTTACTTCTCCGCCAACCATCAGACGGCATGCTCCACACATACCGGTTCCGTCTACCATGATCGGGTTCATGGATACAACGGTAGGAATCTCAAGCTTCTTGGTAAGGATTGTAACGAATTTCATCATGATCATCGGTCCGATTGCGACACATACATCATAATGTTTTCCCTCATCGATCAATGCCTGTAACTGCTGACAGCCATTTCCGTGAAATCCGTAAGTACCGTCATCCGTACATACATATACATTTCCGGCTACTGCCTTCATCTCATCCATATAAAAAAGCAGATCCTTGGTACGGGAACCCATGATCACGTCTGCATCAATTCCGTGCTCATGCAGCCATTTTACCTGTGGGTATACCGGTGCGGTTCCCAGACCTCCTGCGATAAATACAATTTTCTTTTTTCTGGTCTCCTCAAGGTTCTCCTCCTCACAGAGTTCGGACGGACATCCCAAAGGTCCAACGAAATCTTCGAGAGCATCGCCCTCATTTAAGGCCATCATACGCTCGGTTCCTGCGCCAATCGTCTGTACCACGATGGTGACAGTCTCCTTCTCTCTGTCATAGTCACAGATCGTAAGCGGAATACGCTCTCCTACTTCATCTGTCTTTGCAATGATAAACTGTCCCGGCAGACACTCATTAGCCACACGCGGTGCCTTGATGTCCATCAGGATAATGTTATCTGCCAATGTTTCTTTTCGAACAATCGGGTACATAAACTGCCTCCTGTATGTAATAAATTTAATCTAATCCCTGTTCTCTTTTTCTGCTGAATACAAAAAGAGGTGCATAACACACCTCTTTATTGTATATGACTTCTTCACTTTTCGCAACGTCTTTTTACGAAAAATATACAAGCTCATCTTCCGGTTTTTGGGCTTTTTCGATGGAAACCGGATAAAGAACCGGTCCTTTTCCCTTATATTCCCTTGCAAATTCGACACGGATCTCTGCCGTAATTGTAATCCATGACTTGTGCGGAAGTTCCTCTTCCCTGTCATATTTACACTTAAAACCGATAAAAGTGACATCCTCGATGCAGCAGGTCATTGCAAAACGCCCCGGAACAAACACGCCTTTCTTGAGTTTATCCGGATTATATACCAGAGCCAGGAATTTTACTTTCTTGCGATCGTATTTCTTATAATTTTCCATGGCATCCATGTACCAGATAGCATAATCCGCATCGGTCAGCTCAATCACATCCTGATTGATATCAAACGGTAATTCCTCCGGACGCTCATCAATCGTTCCGTCCTTGCGCTCATAGACAATCTGTGCTTTCCGGTTGATGTTTTTAATGGTACGGCGCAGATGTCCGCGATCGGTATCATCATCTGTACGGTTAAAAATAACCACATCACTGGAAAAAACCTGTTCCTGCATCATTGCACGCATATTATTCATATACAGATCATACGTCGTGGAATCTACGGTTGCCAGTGACTGTACAATCACCCAGCCCTCCGGCATTTTTGCCTCAAGCAGCTTGTCCATCCCCCAGGTGCCGTTGTACTCGATAAAAATTTGTTCCGGCTGATAGGTGTCCTGGATTTCCTGCAGTTTTGCAGGCGTAAAATCCTCTTCCTCTTCGACCGTTACCAGCTTGAAGTTGATGGTTGCCAGTTTTGCTTCGTCATATTCTTTCTCGCCGTCTTCGCACATGATGATAATTCCTTTCGAACCATCACCGAAGTTATTCTCAAACAGCGTTTCTTCTACGAGAGTTGTTTTTCCGCTGTCCATAAATCCTGTAAATAAATATACCGGAATATCCTGTGCCATAATTGCTCTCCTTACATTTTTATTGGGGTTTACAGCATTTTAAAGACCAAATGTCTTCAGTAATTCATCCTCATGAATCTCCGTTCCGATTACCACGATACGTCCGGTGTAATCCGGCTCACCCTCACGGATCTCATACTCGCCCGGAACCATATCAAAGTACAGCCAGGTACCATCGGTACTCTCCACCATACCTTTGGAGCGGAGGATATTGTCAGAATCGACAAACTTCTTAAGTACTTCCTCAAGTTTTGCACGCTCGAATTTGTGCGGTGTCTCCTTGCCCCAGCTGGTAAATACATCATCTGCATGATGATGGTGATGGTGCTCATGGTCATGGCAGCCACAAGTACAGTTTTCATCATGCTCATGGTCATGATGATGCTCATGTTCTTCATGGTCATGATCGTGATGATGCTCATGTTCTTCGTGGTCATGGTCATGATGATGCTCATGTTCTTCGTGGTCATGGTCATGATGATGCTCATGTTCTTCGTGGTCATGGTCATGATGATGGTGCTCATGCTCATGTTCTGCCTCTTCCTTTGCATGATGTGCCTCGGCAAGAGCCTTCATCTCCAGATTATCCTGTCCTTCCATTACCTTAAGGATCTGTTCTCCGGATAATTTTGCCCAGTCTGTTGTAATAATGGCAGCCTTTGGATTCAATTCCTGAATTTTATTGACACAAAACTCCAGCTGTTCCGGTGTTGCATTCTGGCTGCGGCTTAAAATAACGGTAGTTGCATATTCGATCTGGTTGTTAAAAAACTCACCGAACGCCTTCATCTGCTTGCTCGCCTTAAGCGCGTTTACAACCGTTACCAGTGCGTTTAATTTTACATCCTGCTCTTTTTCAATATCAATCACGGACTTCATAACATCGGAAAGCTTACCGACTCCAGATGGCTCAATCAAAATACGATCCGGATGATACTTGGTGATGACTTCATTTAAGTTCTTTCCGAAATCACCAACTAAAGAACAGCAGATGCATCCGGAATTCATCTCTGTAATCTGGATTCCAGCATCCTTTAAAAAACCACCGTCAATGCCGACCTCGCCAAATTCATTCTCGATAAGGACAATCTTTTCCCCGGTAAATGCCTCATCAATCATCTTTTTGATAAAAGTTGTTTTTCCGGCTCCTAAGAATCCGGAGATAATATCTATTTTGGTCATGATAATCCACTCCTTTTTGTTTTTTCAAAATCTATTCTATTTTACTCGTTTTTTTATAATAATGCAAGTTGTGACACAGCCGGTCTAATAATGCATATGATAAAGTTTTTCATACACACCGCCCCGTGCCAGCAGTTCTTCATGGGAACCGGATTCCGCAATCCCATCTTCTGTCAGAACCAGAATTTTTTGTGCATTCTGGATCGTTGTCAGACGATGGGCGATCACAAATGTCGTACGGTTCTTTGCCAGTTTTTCCAATGATTCCTGTACGACCCTCTCGCTCTCGTTATCCAGCGCGGAAGTTGCCTCATCAAAAATCAGAACCGGTGGATTTTTCAAAAAAACACGGGCTATGGAAAGCCGCTGCTTCTGTCCTCCGGAGAGTTTGATTCCACGCTGTCCGATATCTGTATCATATCCATCGGGAAATGCCATGATAAATTCGTGGGCATTGGCATTTTTTGCAGCGGCAATCACTTCTTCCCTTGTCGCATCCGGCTTTCCATATCGTATATTTTCAAAAATTGTTCCCGCAAACAGGTATACATCCTGCTGCACCATTCCGATGTGGTCACGCAGGCTCTTCAACGTCACCTTACGGACATCTTTCCCATCCACACGGATACATCCCCCGGTTACATCATAGAATCGCGGAATCAGGGAACAAAGCGTTGTCTTTCCGGCACCGGATGATCCCACCAGTGCCATATATGCCCCTGCAGGCACATGCAGATTGATCCGGTTAAGCACCTTCTCCTGATTGTCTTTGTACTGAAAAGAAACATTTTCAAAATCAATGGTTCCTTTCACATCGGTCAGTGCTACCGCATCGTTTGCATCCTGGATTTCCGGTTCGATATTCATAATTTCCTGAAACCGTTCAAATCCCGTATAGCCATTCTGAAACTGCTCGGTAAAGTCCACCAGTGTCCGGATTGGATCCGTAAATACCCCAATATACAGCAAAAACGTAACCAGATCATTGACCGTGACCATTCCCTTTGCAATAAGAACCCCTCCGGCAAGGATGACATTTACCTGAATCAGTGTTGTAAAAACGCCAACCCCGGCCTGAAAACTACCCATGTAATGATAACTGTTCTTCTTTGCCGCAAGAAATCCGTCATTCCCATGACGAAATTTTTCGTTTTCAATTGCCTCATTGGCAAACGATTTCACCACACGGATGCCTGACAGATTATCCTCGATCTGTTCATTAATCTCGGCAATTTTAATGCGGTTCTGCTGAAAGGCCCGGCGCATCCGCTTATTTAACGCAAATGCAAATACAAACATAACCGGAAGCACTGCAAACGCGGCAAGCGCAAGCCATCCATTAATGTTGAGCAGGATCACAAACGCTCCCACTATCTTTAATACCGACAGGATAATATTCTCCGGGCCATGGTGCAGCAGTTCTGTAATATCAAATAAATCTGCCGTCACACGGCTCATCAGCTGTCCGACTTTTGCATCATCATAAAAGGAAAAAGACAGTTTCTGCAGATGCCCAAACAATTCGGCCCGCATGTCATATTCCATCTTTGCCCCCATCACATGTCCATAATTTCCGATAAAAAACCGGCTGTAACAGTCCAATGCCAGAAGCACAAACAATCCGATGCCAATCAAAAAAAGTTTCCGCAGCATCATCCGGGGCTGCTGATAAATCAGAGTCGATGTCACATACCGCACAACCAGTGGAATGGTCAGTGCCACTGCCGCAGAAAGTGTCGCAAATAACATGTCTGCCGCAAAAACTGCCCGGTAGGGTTTGTAATAGCTTATCATTTTTTTCAGATTTTGATTCATGGTTCACCTCATCCTGATCATTTCTGCAAAAAAGCACCCCGCGAGTTATCCCGCGGGGTTAAATACATTAGTTGTATTTTCTTTTTCTAGCAGCTTCAGATTTCTTCTTACGCTTTACGCTTGGCTTCTCGTAATGCTCTCTCTTACGAATCTCCTGCTGGATACCAGCCTTCGCACAGTTTCTCTTGAAACGGCGTAATGCGCTATCTAAAGTCTCATTCTCTTTTACGATTACACTAGACATTCTTTCCTAACCTCCCTCCAGTTGCGATATTGTGCATCAACTGTAAGGTAATCTTAATTGCACTATCGATTATTTTAACAAAATATCCTGATTTGTCAATAGTTTTTCCGAAATTTGCATAGTTTTTTTCTTCCACATGCTTAAAGCTTTGTAAACACGGAAGTTTCTTTCTTCAATCCCTCTGCAATCGCAAAGTTCTCATCCATCTTCTTGGAAATTTTATCCATATCGGATACAAGAACCTGTGTGCTGTCCGCTGCTGAAACGACTCCACTGACGCCTTCCTCGATCGCATGGGAAATCGTATTTACGGAATTTGCAATCTCATCCATGGAATTCTGTAAAGAATCCGTCTTTGCCTCGAAATCTGCCATGACACCTTCGATAAATGTTGCCTTGTCATGATATGCGCCACCGGATTCCACAAATTTCTGGAATTCCGGCAGGATTTTTTCATTCATGTACTCTACCAGTCCGTTTGCATTGTCTGCAAGATTATGTACTGCAGTTATGACAATGGCATTGATGCTCTGGATATTGTTAGCCGCTTCCTGACTGGCGGCTGCCAGCTGGCTGATTTCGGAGGCAACCACTGCAAATCCTTTTCCTGCATCCCCGGCACGGGCAGCCTCAATGGATGCGTTTAATGCAAGCAGGTTTGTCTGGCTTGCAATATTTAAGATGTCGTTTGTCAGATTGTCTACCTGATTGACACTGTTGCTGTCCTCAATTGCCTGACTCAGCACGGAAACAATGTCATTTACTTTCGCACCCGTTGTATCCATATTTTCACGCGCAGCATGTTCCATTGCCTCTGCATGCTCTTTCATTTCTTTGGTATACTGATTGATTTCAATCGTTTTCTCTGCAATTGACTTGACTTCACCGGCAACCGATTCGGTATTTTCATTAATCCGTGAAGCATTGTCGGAAATATCCTGCATCGTTGCAGAAAGTTCTTCCGTCAGTGCGGACAGATCGGATACACTTCCGTTGGAAGTCTGCACACTCTCACGCACTTCATTTACAACACCCTCAAGATCCCTGGAATTGCTGCTGATCATCCGGAAAATTTCCTGCAGCTTTGCCATAAAAGCATTGATGCCTCCACCGACAGATGCCACTTCTTTGTTGTTGGTAATGGTAACCCTGCGGGTCAGGTCACCCTGCCGGTTATCAATTTCGGAAATAATCTCATTCATTTCCCTGTTCGTATTTGCAAGCGGATAAATTACCCACCGAAGCACTGCCACCATTGCTGAAAAAAGTGCCGCAATACTAATCAGAATCGTCACTATGCTTGTTCCGATTGAACTATGGTATGCAGATGTCAGTTTCTGTCTCTGTGCATTTGCATCCTGATTTACAATTTTCTTGATACTTTCGATATCCGACTCAATGGCATCTGCACACTTGCTGATTTTTCCATTGGCAAGTTCATAGGCATCTTCACTTTTCCCTGCTGCGGAAAATGCCATAACATTGGCACATTCATACTTTAATTCTTCGTAATTTTTTTTGATATCATTGTATTCTTTTTTGGTATCCGGTGTCACGTATATCTTGTAACTTTCCAGATCTTTCTCCAATGCATCTTCCTGACTGCGGATTTTTTCCACCAGCTGGATCATGGAATCCAAATCCACCGCTATGATATGGGACAGACCCAGATTATGGATGTCCTGCGTCTGTTTCTGGATTTCTGCCAGACCCGAAACATTCTTTAAAGATACTTCCGAAATCTGTACGGCACTCCGGTTAACGTTCCTGATATTGGAAACAGACATCACATTCGAGATGATACTGAATATTCCAAGTATAAATACCGGAATTAAAATGATAAGTTTGGTACTTAATTTCTTTTTCTGATTCATATACTCCACCTCTTAGCCTGCTGCTGATTTTGTAATACCACTGACCAGATTATCCATCAGTTCCTGTAACTTTACGTGGTTTGGATTTCCTGCTGCCATCGTATTCCCGAATGCCTTGCTTGCATCCCAGTAACTGTTTCCGACACGCTGCAGTTTTCCGAATTCCGACTGTGCAATCACTGCCTGAATGGATGGGGAAGCCTTAACCGCATCCGAATCCGCTGCCTTTGTATTGGAAGGTCCCTGTCCGTTCATCTCAAACCGGACAGTCTGGTTCTGCTCATTGGTCATCCAGTCTGCCAGTTTTGCTGCCCACTGTGGATTTGCCGAATAAGCACTGACTCCCATCAGCTTATAGCCGGTAAAGGAAGCCATCTGTACCTGTTTTCCTGCCACGGTATAGGTCGGAAGCTTGGCTGCGCCAAGATCATCTCCCCAGATCTTTTTCAGTTCGGTCTCACTCCATACACCGCTTACCCCTGCAATTACACTGCCTTTTTTGGCATCTGTAATAAAATCTTCATTCACCGCATTTTCAAATCCACTGCTGGAACTGATGTCAAGCATCGCCTGCGCAATATCCACACCTTTGATATCCCCTTCGGTGGAATTCCAGTCACAGTGGTTTGTCACATTGTCATCATTGATACCGAAATCCAGTCCCGTATTTCCGAAAAACGAATACAGATACCAGCCGGAAGACCAGTCCATCATAAACTTCTTATGATTTTTTTCTGCTACTTTTAAAATGCCGTCAAGGGTTTTGACATCCGAATCACTCAGGTACTTTTTGTTATAATACAAAAAATACCCATTGTCTGCAGTCATGGGATATGCATAAAGCGTATCATCGACTGTGGCAGCGTCTATTGCGCCCTCCACATTTGCTTTTTTCACTTCGTCCGCATTCGGAACCGGATACAATGCACCGCCGGCCACCATAGAAGCCACCTGGTCATCTGCAAGAATAAACACATCAGCTGCGTTATGCACATCTCCAAGCACATTGTCACGCGTATCGGAATCCGCATTCTGTTCCAGGGTGATATCAAAAGTTGCCTGACCCTTATACTCTTCTTTGAAACTGTCGATCATCTTATTCAACGCATCATACGTTGATTCCTCTGCCCACACTCTCAGTTTTACCGTTCCGCTCGTCCTGTCCGTCTCCTGTGCACCGCCCTGCGTGGTCTCCGTTGCACCCTGAGGCACCGCCGATGCGCAGCCGCCCAGCATGGACACGGCAAAGATTCCTGCCAGCACGGCTGACAATAACCTCTTTCTCTTCATAAAGTCTCTCCCTTTCTTCATGTCGTTTCCACCTTTTGTTGTATATACACAAATTTCACAGTGGATCTACTGTTATTATACTATAAATATTTGCAAAAAACAGGTAAAATCGCATTCTTATTGCGCTTTTTTACCTGTTTTTTGCATTTTTATTATATTCTTTTAAGTGTTATCAGTTATAGATTATTTTAACATGTTTTCCAGTGCCGTCTTCGCCTGTGCAATGGCATCCGGAATACCCGCCGGATTCTTTCCACCGGCCTGTGCCATATTCGGACGTCCGCCGCCGCCACCACCGACGTTTCCAGCGATCGCCTTGATCAGATTACCGGCATGTGCCCCCTGCTTCATCGCTGCATCGGTTGCCATGGCAATCAGGTTTACCTTTCCATCGCAATCGGATGCGATCACTACGACACCCTCACCGATCTTGTCCTTCAGCTGGTCGCCGAGATCACGCAGACCATTCATATCCACACCGGATACGCTGGTTGCCAGAAGCTTCACACCTTTGACATCCTCGATCTGATTCATCACATCACCAAGTGCATCCTTGGCTGCCCTGCTCTTTAACGCCTCATTCTCGCTCTGCAGATCTTTCATCTCTGCGGTCAGATGCTCCAGACGTTCCTTAAGGTTTGCAGGTGTGGATTTTACAACCTTCGCTGCTTCCTGAAACTCTTCTTCCATCTTTTTGTAGTATGCAATCACATTGTCACCGGTCAGTGCTTCGATACGGCGCACACCGGCTGCAACACCGCTCTCAGAAAGAATCTTAAATGTCTTGATCTCTGCGGTATTCTTTACATGTGTACCGCCACAGAACTCCCTGGAGAACTCTCCCATGGAAACGACACGGACTTTTTCCCCATACTTTTCGCCAAACAGAGCCATTGCCCCGGTCTTCTTTGCCTCATCAACGGTCATGATATCGGTACGGACTTCCATGCCCTCGTTGATTTTTTCATTGACCATGTCTTCCACTTTCTGTAACTCTTCCGGAGTCATGGCTGCAAAGTGGGTGAAATCGAATCTGGTACGTTCACTGTCCTGATAAGAACCCGCCTGCTCGACATGTGTACCCAGCACTTCGCGGAGTGCTTTCTGCAGTAAATGGGTTGCCGAATGGTTTGCACAGGTCTTTGCGCGAAGGTCTGCATCTACCAACAGTTCCACTTTCTCGCCGGTATGGATCATGCCGGACACCATATGCCCGATATGTCCGTATTTACCGCCCAGAAGCTTAACCGTATCCTCTACCTGAAATACGCCGTCTGCCGTACGGATCTGTCCCTTATCGCCCTGCTGACCGCCCATCGTGGCATAAAACGGGGTCTTCTCTACGATAATGGTTCCTGCATCCCCATCGGAAAGTGCTTCCACGATCTCGGTCTCGGTCGTCATAACCGTAACTTTAGAAGCATATGTCAGATTCTCGTATCCGACAAATTCTGTTGTGATGGAAGGATCAATCTGCTCGTAAACCGTTGCATCCGCACCCATGTAGTTTGTCACTTTACGGGCACTTCTGGCTTTCTGCCTCTGTTCTTCCATACAGGCCTTAAACTCGTCCTCATTATAGGAAAAGCCCTTTTCTTCAAGGATTTCTTCGGTCAGATCTACCGGGAATCCGTAAGTATCGTAAAGTTTGAATGTATCGGCACCGGAAAGTTCCTTTTTGCCGTTTTTCTTCATCTCCTCCATCAGGTCAGACAAAATGGCAAGTCCCTGATCGATGGTCTTATTGAATTTCTCTTCTTCCTGTGTCAGAACCTTAAAGATAAATTCTTTCTTCTCTTCCAGTTCCGGATATCCATCCTTGCTCTCATTGATGACAGTTTCTGATAATTTTGCAAGAAACAGTCCGTCAATTCCAAGCATCTTTCCGTGACGTGCCGCACGACGGATCAGACGGCGCAGAACGTAGCCTCTTCCTTCATTGCTTGGCATAACACCATCGGATACAAGAAATGTGGAAGAACGGATATGATCCGTAATCAGACGGATGGATACGTCATCCATGGCATCTACTTCATACTTCTTTCCGGACATCTCACAAATCTTGTCGCGGATCGCTTTCATGGTATCAATATCAAATACGGAATCCACATCCTGCATAACAACTGCCAGACGCTCAAGTCCCATACCAGTATCAATATTTTTCTGGGAAAGCTCGGTATAACCGCCCTTGCCGTCCCCTTCAAACTGTGTAAACACGTTGTTCCATACTTCCATGAAACGGTCACAATCACAGCCTACTTTACAATCCGGACTTCCGCATCCGTATTTTTCGCCTCTATCATAGTAAATTTCAGAACACGGACCACATGGACCGGCACCATGCTCCCAGAAGTTGTCACATTCTCCGGTCTCAGGATCACGGTAAAAACGTGTGATCTTCTCTCCCGGAACTCCTACTTCCTTGGTCCAGATCTCATACGCTTCCTCATCTTCTCCATAAATGGACGGATACAGACGATCCTCCTCAAGCCCAAGTACCTTTGTCAGGAATTCCCATGACCAGGCAATCGCTTCATGCTTAAAATAATCCCCAAAAGAGAAGTTTCCAAGCATCTCAAAGAATGTAAGGTGACGCGCAGTCTTTCCTACATTTTCAATATCTCCGGTACGCACACACTTCTGACATGTAGTCACACGTCTGCGTGGCGGAATCTCCTGTCCTGTAAAATACGGCTTGAGCGGTGCCATTCCCGCATTGATGAGTAATAAGCTGTTGTCATTGTGTGGTACTAATGAAAAGCTCTTCATGACAAGATGTCCCTTGCTCTCGAAGAAGTCAAGATACATCCGGCGCAGCTCATTTACGCCATAACTCTTTTTCATTACCAGTTCCTCCAAAATCATTCTTTCGTCGTGTCAGCCTTCGCATCCTTGTGCCTGCGGAGTCTGATACCAATAAATGCCCCTAATCCGCCGATCAAAGCCAAAGCAGCCATCTCGACCACATATCTGCCAATACATAAAAGAAAATCTGTCATATAGTTTTCTCCTCTCTGTTGTTACCCCATTAACTTAATTATTATATATGAATTTTTCTGTAAATTCAAGAGTTAGAGTTCCCCGAACGGAAATACCTGATTCTCCCTTTCAATTTCAATTACGCGGTCTGCCATTCCAAGATTTGTAATGTGTTTTTTGTATTCCCTGATTGCAGAATAATCCTGCCACATATGCATCGGGAAAACAAATTCTGCATCGGTGTTTTTCAGCACAAAATCAATTCCGAGTGTCTGATACGGTCCCAGCCGCGGATCCATCGGGACAAACGCAAAATTGACCGGCTTGTCCGCAAGCTTACGGATCTCGTGCCGGAAAGTGCGTTCCTGTTTGCCGTTTATAAGTTCTCCCACATGTTCCATCTTCCAGTCGTTTAAATCTCCTGCATGGAAGATGCTCACCCCACGCACATTCACATAAAATGCCACTCCTGCATCGGTAGACAAAAGGGTCTGGATCTTTAGATCATCCACTTCATAATGGTTGTTTGCGGAGACAAACGTCACTTTTTTCCGCACCCCCGGGTCAATTCCATGCTTTTGCAGAAAATGCGGACTGATGCGGATATCCTTGGATAAAATATAATGTATATTGGTATATTTTTCACTCCAGCGCAGAATATCCATGTCAAAATGATCCTGATGTTTGTGGCTGGCAAACATATAGATTTTTGTATCCGGTGCGTAATCCGGAATCTTTCCCGTAAAGTGGAAACCATTCACCCGATCCCCGCCAAAATAATCAAAAATCAATACCAGATCATCCACTTCCACCAGAAAACAGCTGTGATGTATAAAAATTACCTGCATGTTGTTCCAATCTCCTTTATCATCTGTGTTACAAGCTTTTGAAATACCGGAGCCACCGCATCGGCTGCTTCCTGCACCTCCTTATGTGACAATGGCTGTGGCGAAATGCCGCATGCCAGATTCGAGATACAGGAAATTCCCACAATCCGCATCCCCATATGATTCGCCGCCACAGCCTCACATGCCGTACTCATTCCTACGGCATCCGCTCCGAGTGTACGCGCCATTGCCACCTCCTGTGGAGATTCATAGGCCGACCCGGTAAACTGCAGATACGTTCCCTCTTTTAAATCCGCCCCGGTCTCTGCCGCACATTTTTTTGCGATTTTCTGTAAATCATAATCATAAATCCGGCTCATATCCGGAAACCGCGGTCCCAGTTCCTCTATATTTTCTCCAATGAGCGGCGACGGAACAAAACTTGCAATCTGCCCGGTAAGAAGCATCAGATCCCCCGCCTTCATGCCCAGCTGGATTCCGCCCGCTGCATTTGTCAAAAACAGAACTTCTGCCCCCAGAAGTTTCATCAGCCGGATCGGCCGTACCACTTCCGTCATGGAATATCCTTCATAATAATGCACACGTCCCTGCATGCACACAACCGGCACATCCCCGACATAACCAAACACAAAGCGCCCGGTATGGCCCGGCACCGTAGATACCGGAAATCCCTCGATCTCATGATAATCCACCGCGGCCTCCACGCGAAGCTGCGACGCATAATCACCCAGACCGGACCCCAGTACCAGTGCCACTTTCGGCACAAAATCTGTTTTCGTCCTCACGCTGCGCACACAGCGCATGAGAGTTTCATATTCGTTGCTCATTTGTTCTCCTTATTTTTTGCAATTACATACAGAATTTCATTAACTAATAGTATAACAGAATCAAAAATAAAATAAAACAAGAGCAACTGAAATTCATACTTTTTTTATTTCTCTTAAATAATGATGCAGATCATTCCCCCATTGCTGTCATTGACAATTTTCTGCATGGTATCCTGCAGTTTCAGCTGGCACTCATCATCCATCTGCAGGATCTTGCTGCGGATGCCGTCTTCCATCAGTTCCCCGACAGATTTTCCGAAAATATTTGTGGTCCAGATTCCTTCCTTACTCTCCTCCCCCTCGCGGATATATGCAATCAGATCATTTGCCTGTTCCTCACTGCCGACAATCGGTGCTATTTCGGTCTCAATGTCTGCCTTGATCATATGAATGGACGGGGAAATTGCCCGCATTTTCACGCCATATTTTCCGGCATGCTGGATCAGCACCGGATCTTCCATCCGGATATCCGAAAGCCCCGGCATGACCACTCCATACCCCTTCTGTTCCACAGCTGCCATGGCATCTTCCACACGCTCGTATTCTTTTTTCATCCGGGAGAGGGAACGCAGCATGGAAATCATCTGATATTCCCCTTCGATCTGCATTCCCGTCATCTCACTGATGTAGGAGAAATAGCACTGTTCCGTTGTCTCCATACGGATCGTCACGGTTCCGTTGGAAAGATCTGCCGTCTGCAGCTGGATGTCACGAAAGACTTCCTCTGCCATCTGCTCATTTGCACTTTTTACCCATTCCTGCCCGGCAAGCACAGCCGCTGCATCCCGCACGCGGCCGATTCCATCCATCAGTCTTGATGCCGTCTGAATCATGGCTGCCTTTAATTTATGTTCCATTGGAAGCATTTCCGTCCACTTCGGAATTGCAAAGTCCACACGGGTAACCGGAAATTCAAACAGAATCGCCTTCATAACTGTGACCAGATCCTCCCGGTGCATCTGCTGACAGTTGACCGGAACCACTACCGCCTGATATTCCTGCTCCAAACTTTCTTTCAGTGCAAGTGTCTCACTGCTGTATGGGCGCACGGAATTTAAAACAATCACATACGGTTTTCCAATCTCTTTAAGCTTTTCCACCGCGGTTTGTTCTGCCTCCACATAATTTTCCCGCGGAAGTTCCCCGATACTGCCATCCGTTGTCACCACAATACCAATGGTTGCATGGTCTTTGATTACTTTTTCTGTTCCAATTCTCGCTGCATCCGAAAAAGGAATTTCCTCCTCGAACCACGGCGTATGTACCATGCGGTATCCGTCCCCCTCCAGATGACCATTTGCTCCCTCTACCATAAACCCGACACAGTCAATCAGACGCACACTGACACTGCTCTCATCTGCAAGTGTGATCTCTGCTGCCTCCTGCGGAATAAATTTCGGTTCTGTCGTCATGATCGTTTTCCCGGCGGCTGACTGTGGCAGTTCATCGAGCGTCCGTTTTTTTTCTTCCTCATCTTCGATGTACGGAAGTACAAACAGATCCATAAACCGCTTAATGAACGTTGACTTTCCGGTGCGGACCGGTCCTACGACACCAATGTAGATTTCGCCGTTCGTTCTTTTCTGGATATCTTTATATAAATCAAACTCCATAAAAAAATCTCCCTTCTTTGCATATTCGATTAATCTATCTAATCTATATGCAAAGGGGAGAATTCTTATTCACAGAAATACTCTGTTGTATATTTATTTCTCAGATGACTTCTTTTTGTCGGAAGTCTTCTTCTTTGCAGCTTCCTTCTCTGCTGCTTTCTTTGCCTGCTCAGCAAGCACTTTTTCATTGATGCGTCCATACATCTGCATGTATTTATAGAGTTTCTTTGCCAGATCCTTGGTAATCTGTCCCTCCAGGGCACGCCACTTCCAGTTTTCTCCAAGTGTGGACGGAATGTTGATGCGGGCTTCGGAGCCAAGTCCGATCAGATCCTGCATCGGAACAATTGCCATATCTGCAACGGAAGACCATGCGGCACGCATCATACCCCAGTTATAACCTTCCTCCTCCGTCAGGTTCAGGTACTCGGTTGCAAACTTGACAGATGCTTTCGGTGCGGTCTTCATCCATCCCATCACGGTATCATTGTCATGTGTTCCTGTATATACAACACAGTGACTGGTATAGGTGTGCGGCAGATAATCACTTCCCTCACGGCTGTCAAACGCAAACTGGATGACTTTCATGCCCGGGAATCCGGAATCCTTTAACAGTTTGCGGACAGAATCTGTCAAAAATCCCAGATCTTCCACGATAATCGGAAGTTTGCCAAGTTTCTTCTCCAACTGGTTAAACAGATCCATACCCGGACCCTGCTTCCATTTTCCGTTCTTTGCAGTTTTATCTTTGGCTGGAATCGCATAATAAGAATCAAATCCCCGGAAATGATCAATACGGATAATATCATACAGCTCGCTCATCGCTTTGATTCGTTTGGTCCACCATGCATAGTTATCTTTTTTCATTTCATCCCAGCGGAACAGCGGATTGCCCCAGAGCTGTCCATCTGCCGAAAATCCGTCCGGAGGACATCCTGCCACTTCAATCGGATTTAAATCTTCATCCAGATAAAACTGTTTCGGATTTGCCCATACATCCGCACTGTCTCCGGCCACATAGATCGGCACATCTCCGATAATCTCGATTCCGTTTTCATTGGCATATGCCTTTAACTCTCTCCACTGTTTAAAGAACAGATACTGAAGCATCTTATAAAACCCAATATCTTCTGCGTACTTTTTTCTTGCCTCATCCAATGCCGCTGCGTCACGCACACGAAGTTTCTCATCCCACTCGGCCCATGCTTTTCCGTCATTGGCATCTTTTAATGCCATAAACAGTGTATAATCTTCCAGCCAGTCCTTTTCCGCCTCACAAAATGCCGAAAAATCTTCCGGCATATTTTTTACAAAACGGGCATATGCTTTATGCAGCAATGCATAGCGTGATACATACATGGTTCCATAATCAATGTATTCCTCGCTTGTGCCCCAGTCAAATGACTCACATTCCTTTTTCTTTAATAAATTTTCCTTGCAGAGAATGTCCAGATCGATAAAGTACGGATTTCCCGCAAAACTGGAAAACGACTGATACGGTGAATCTCCGTAACTGGTCGGACAGATCGGCAGAATCTGCCAGTAAGTCTGACCTCCTTTTACCAGAAAGTCTACAAATTTTCTGGCTGATTTTCCCATAGTTCCAATGCCATACGGTGATGGCAGGGAAGATATCGGCATAAGTACGCCACTTGTTCTCATAAGTGATTCCTCCTAAGATCCAATCTATAATCTATAATTATATCATACCACCTTTTTGTCCCCTTGTAAAAAACATTTTTCAATGCTAGTATGAAGAAAAGGGATTATGAGGTGAAGAATTATGAACGATGTCATAAAACATAAAATCAAACACAATGCACACCGTACACTGGTGTCGATCAAATGGGTAATTTTTGCAATTATTGTCGGCGGTATCGTCGGACTGTGCGGCACCGCATTTTATTTTTGTCTGACATTTGTCACCGTGCTGCGCGGGCAGGACCCCTGGCTGTTGTATCTGCTCCCTGTCGGGGGACTGATCATTGTCGGTGCTTATCACCTGCTGCACGATGAAAAAGATACCGGAACCAATCTGGTCATCTCTGCCATCCACTCGGATGACGAGCTGCCCCTGCGCATGGCTCCTTTGATCTTTATTTCCACACTGATCACGCACCTGTTCGGCGGATCTGCCGGCCGTGAAGGTGCTGCCCTGCAGATGGGCGGAAGTATCGGAAACGCAATCGGAAAATTCTTCCGTTTTGACGATAAAGATAAACATGTCATGATCATGTGCGGCATGAGTGCTGCGTTTTCCGCTCTCTTTGGTACCCCGATGGCTGCTGCCATCCTTCCAATGGAAATTGTAAGTGTCGGCGTCATGTACTATACCGCCCTTGTTCCATGCGTGATCAGTTCTCTTGTCGCACACGGAGTTGCTTACCTGTTTGGTGTTTCCAACCAATGGTTTTCCATCGAGCACATCCCGGACTTTGGCATTCTTCCTGCCGTGCAGATTTCCATCCTTGCCGTACTCTGCGCACTGGTAAGTATTGTTTTTTGTATTCTTCTACACAAAAGTGAAGAAATTTACCGCAAACTGTTCCAGAATCCCTACATCCGCATCTTTGCCGGTGGATGTATTGTTGTAATTCTGACGATGCTTGTCGGCAACCAGAATTACAACGGTACCGGTATCGGCATCATCCAGATGTGCATTGATGGAACGGTCCGTCCGGAAGCCTTCCTGTTAAAGATGATCTTTACCGCACTGACTCTTGGTGCCGGTTACAAAGGCGGAGAAATTGTTCCTTCCTTTTTCACCGGCGCGGCCTTTGGCTGCCTGTTTGGAACGCTGACCGGCATATCCCCGACACTTTGTACGGCTGTCGGCATGACTGCCGTATTCTGTGGTGTCACAAACTGTCCGATCACTTCACTGTTAATCAGTTTTGAATTGTTCGGTTATGACGGCATGCCATATTTTCTTCTGGCTGTCGCTTTCAGCTATATGCTCTCCGGATACTTTGGTCTGTACCGGAGCCAGAAGATTGTGTACTCCAAATACAAAACCAGTTACATCAACAAGACAACTCATTAATCCCAAGAACCACACAGCCAGTCGCCGGCAATTCCATGTTCGAATGAACCGAACCGATTGGCCGGGTTCCTGCATGCAGGTCATCAATATATAACGTCCATGTCCTGTCATCCGGCAGCAGGAGTGTTTCTTTTCTGCCGGATGCATTGTATGCCACCAGAAGTGTCTCTTCCGGCTGGCGGATTGTAAACGCGATGGTCTGTTCGGATGTCATTTCCATAAACAAAATATTCTGGCGGATCTCCTCTGCGTCTGTCATACGCAATCCTTTATGTGCTTTCCGGAAAGCAATCAGTCCCCTGTAATACTGCTGCAGCCCTTTTTGTCCATCGCTCCAGTCATAGCGCAGTACATTTGTTTCATACGGCAGATTATAACTGTTCTCGGATATCTCACCATTTTTTCCGGCTGGTTTGGTTCGTGCAAACTCTTCTCCCCCTAGGAAAAACGGAACTCCCTGTGCGGTAAATACCATCGCAGCCGCCAGACGGTTCATTGCAAGGCGTTCGCCTGCATCACAATCCGGTCTGGAAATCTGCAGTTTATCCCACAAGGTCAGATTGTCGTGACAGGAAACATAATTGATCACTTTCTCCGGTGTATCCGTCCATGTGCCGCCGGCTGCATAGGTATAAGCTGCATAATCTACCTGTGGATGCCACACACCTCCTGTTGCACAGTAACGCACCGCAACTTTCATTTTTTCCTTTCCGCTGACATAGCCGCAGTCTTTGTTATAAAACACATGTCCGCGCACCATGTCCCGGATATCATCCGAAAACATTCCGATGCCGTCCAGCATACGCGCGTTTCTCTTCATGGCACGCCTAAATTCCGGCATGGTTGAAGTACCGCCTGTCCAGCCCTCTCCATACAGAATGATATATGGATTGATTTCTTTTAACCTGCGGCTGATCTCATTCATGGTATCAATATCAAGAACACCCATCAGATCAAACCGGAACCCATCCACATGATATTCCCTTGCCCAGTAACAGACAGATTCTACGATGTATTTGCGCATCATCGGCTGCTCCGAAGCAATTTCATTGCCACAGGCAGATGCATTGGAATATCTGGTTCCGTTCATCCGGTAATAATAATCCGGCTCACATTTCTGCAGACAGCTGTCCAGATCATAGGTGTGATTGTACACCACATCCATGATCACTCCGATACCCTCCCTGTGAAAAGCCGCAATCATTTCTTTCATTTCCCGGATACGCACCTCCCCATGGAACGGATCTGTTGAAAAAGATCCCTCCGGTACGTTATAATTCAGCGGATCGTATCCCCAGTTATACTCCCGCTTCTTTGGTGCCGCCTCATCAATACTTGCAAAATCATACATTGGCATGATCTGCACATGCGTAATACCGAGCGATTTCAGATAATCCAGCCCGGTAGCTTCTCCCTCTTTGTTTTTGGTTCCCTTTTCTGCCAGTCCCAGATACTTTCCCGGATATTTTACCCCGGAAGAGCCATCCGCGGTACTGTCCAGAACAGAAATCTCACAGATCACCAGATCCGTACGGTTTGAAAAAACCGGTCCATGATCCTCCTTAAAATTCTCCGGATCGGTTTCTTTTAGGTCCAGCACCATACTCCGCTGCCCGTTCACACCGACAGCTACCGAATATGGATCCTGTGACTCCACGGTCTTGCCGCTTCTCTCCAGACGGTATGTATAATAAACATGCCGCAAATCTCCGTCTACCCGAATCGTCCAGGTTCCCTGTACATCCCGTTTCATCGGAAGTGTATCCGACAGGCAGTCCCCGTCTCCTTCCCGATACAGACACAGTGTTACTGCATCCGCAGTCGGAGCCCAGAGCCGGAACGCTGTATATTTCTTTGTGTACACAGCACCCAGATCATTTCCATCATATGGAATCCTTTGCTGCATTCCCTCTCTCCTCCCTGAAATATATTATTTTCGCATTTTTTCGTAATTCATTATATTTTAATTTTTTGTATCTGTAAATTGGAAAAATCACTAAGTTTTTTTCAATATTTTGTGAAATAAGACGAAGAAAAAAGACATTCCATGTTTTATGCCATGAAATGCCTCTTTTTTTGTTTTCCGTATCAGGCAAACCCTTATGCGTTTGTTGCCTGTACCATTGCCTCAAGGGTTGTGACTGCTGCTCCCGAATCGATCGTCTTTGCTGCAAGTGCAATGCCATCTGCAATACTGTCTGCCTTTTTCCCAATATACAAAGCGGCTCCTGCATTCAAAAGCACAATCTCCCTCTTTGGTCCCTGTTCCTTTCCGGAAAGAATATCTCTGGTGATCTGTGCGTTTACGGCTCCATCCCCACCCTGCAGTTTTGCGATTTCACACCGCTTTAATCCAAACTGTTCCGGTGTGATTGTATAGGTGGTTACTTTTCCGTCCTTAATTTCAGATACCGTGGTCTCACCGGTCAGTGTGATCTCATCCATGTTATCCTCTCCGCTGACAACCATTCCCCGTTCTACCCCGAGGTTCATCATGGTTCCCGCAATCACTTCCGTAAGTGCCGGGGAATACACCCCTACAAGCATTGCCCTGGCACGGGATGGATTAGAAAGCGGTCCTAAAATATTAAACACCGTGCGGATGCCCAGCTGTTTTCGAACCGGTCCCACATACTTCATGGCAGGATTAAAATGCGGTGCAAACATAAATCCGATCCCGACCGTCTCCACACACTTTTCTACCACAGCCGGATTTGCGGAAATATTTACGCCAAGTGCTTCTAACACATCTCCGGCACCACTTTTAGAAGAAATAGAACGATTGCCATGTTTTGCCACCGGAAGCCCGGCTGCTGCCACAACGAACGCTGATGTTGTGGAAATATTAAACGAATAGGTACAGTCTCCGCCGGTACCGACAAAATCCACATAATCTGCCACTTTCGGACTGATCGTATTTGCCTTGTTGCGCAATACGGCTGCCAGTCCCGTAATCTCATCCAGCGTTTCCCCTTTCATGCGGAGTGCTGTCAGAAAACATGCAATCTGCGCCTCTGTTGCCTGTCCGGTCAGAATCAGCTCCTGTGCTTTCATCGCTTCCTCTTTTGTCAGATCTTTACCCTCTACCAGTTTGGCCAGAATCTCTTTCATCTATGATATCCTCCTGTTTTATTCGCTTTTCCGTTACATTTCATTTAACTCTTTTTTGAATGTGCTGCAATAGTCTGCTGCAGCCTGCGGATCAAAACCGTGTTCCCGCATCAGTGTGATAAAATGAGAGCCTACAATGGCTCCGTCAATAATCTCTTTCATCGGACGTACATCCTCTGCCGTGCGGATACCAAATCCCATCATAACCGGAATTTTTGCCTCTTTCTTTACCGCTGTCAGATATTCTAAAATCTGACGGTGGAAGGTTGCTTCCTGTCCGGTAACTCCCATGGAAGACACACAGTAGACAAATCCCCGTGCATTTTTAAGGATTTTGGGCACACGGTCTTTGGATACCGGGGAAACCAGCTGGATCAGAATGGTTCCATCCTCTTTCTGTAACTGTGTCTGGAGTTCTTCCTGCTCTTCCAGCGGCAGATCCGGAATGATCAGTCCATCCACCCCGCAGGCATTGCACTCTTTTACAAATTTTTCCACTCCATAATGCAGTACCGTGTTGTAATACATCATAAATACAATCGGGATCTGCACACCATCGTCACGCATCTCTTTCATACAGGTAAATGTCTTCTCCAGATTTGCCCCGCCGAGAATTGCCTCATAGGAAGCCGCCTGAATAACCGGACCGTCTGCCACCGGATCGGAAAACGGAATTCCAAGTTCAATAATGTCCGTTCCTGCCGCTTCCTGTGCCTTGATGATCGCCTTTGTCTTATCATAATCCGGCAGACCTGCTGTGATATAAGTAATAAATGCCTTTTCTTCCTTTTCCTGTAACGCCTGAAGCGCTGTCTCAATTCGATTCATCCCTGTTATGCCCTCCTTAATTCAGATATCCTTTTCCGTCAAGATAATCCGCAATGGTGTTTACATCTTTATCTCCGCGACCGGACAGACAGATAATCATGCTCTGGTCCATGGTCATTTCTTTTGCCTTTTTAAATGCATAGGCAACGGCATGTGCACTCTCAATTGCCGGAATAATTCCCTCTAACTTACACAGTTCCATCAGCGCATCCATTGCCTCCACATCCGTAATTGCCACATATTTTGCACGTCCGATATCCCGCAGATATGCATGCTCCGGTCCGACTCCCGGATAATCCAGTCCGGCGGAAATGGAGTGTGCCAGCTGGATATTTCCATCGGTATCCTGCAACAAATACGAACGCATGCCATGCAATACTCCAGGCTCTCCCAAAGCCATGGCGCTGGCATGTTTTCCGGTCTCAATTCCAAGGCCCGCTGCTTCTACACCGATCAGTTCCACCTCCGGCTCATCAATAAAATCGGCAAACATTCCGATGGAATTGGAACCGCCGCCCACACATGCCATAACCACATCCGGATTCTTTCCTTCTGCTTCCATGTGCTGACGCTTTGCCTCCCGGCTGATCACACTCTGAAACTCTTTCACCATCTTCGGATACGGATACGGTCCTACCGCAGATCCGATAATATAGAACGTATCCTCCGCTGTTTTGGCCCAGGTACGGATGGCTTCGTTTGTCGCGTCTTTTAAGGTATTGCTTCCGGATTCCACGGATACCACTTTTGCACCAAGCATCTCCATACGCATCACATTCAGTTTCTGTCTCTGGATATCTTCTTTTCCCATGTACACCGTACATTCCATATCAAACAGTGCTGCTCCCGTTGCAGTAGCTACACCATGCTGTCCTGCACCGGTCTCCGCGATTACCTTTGTCTTTCCCATACGCTTTGCCAGAAGGATCTGACCGATCACATTGTTGATCTTGTGGGCACCGGTATGGTTTAAATCTTCACGCTTTAAATAAATTTTTGTACCGTATTTTGCAGACAGACGCTCTGCATAGTAAAGCGGTGTCTCTCTGCCAACATACTGTTTCAGATAATAATGATACTGCTTCATGAACTCCGGATCATGAATGGCCTCCTCATATGCCTGATCCAGTTCCTGTAAGGTATTCATCAGCGACTCTGCCACATACTGTCCGCCAAACTGTCCATAATATGCTTTCTTATTCATCTTTCTTTCCTTTCTTTTGCTTCCTCTTTGACACATGCTACAAATTGTTTGATCAATGCTTCATCTTTGCCATTTTCATTTTCCACCCCGGAACTGACATCCACAACATCCGGATGAAACAGCTGGATTCCATTGTTCACATTTCCGGCATGTAAGCCTCCTGCTAAAACGAATTTTCTCCCGGCAAAAATCCCCTCTGTCTGGTGAAACATCTGCGTCTTTTGCCAGTCAAACGTCTGTCCGCCTCCGTAATTTGCTCCATCCACCACAAGTGCTGTAATTTTCTGCTGTAACTTTTCCGGCAAATCCAAAAAATCTTTTGTCTTTTCTGCAAACTCTTTGGGATCTGACAGGTTTATGGCATACCAGACGGGAAGTTCCACTGCCGAAAGTGCCTCGGCTGACAGCGTTCCATGCATCTGGATGATATCAAATTTCATCTGTTGCAGTATTTGAATCTGTGCTGCATCCGGAGAAACAGTCACGGCAACTTTCTTTATATCCGGACGGATTTTTTCCATAATTTTTTTTGCTTTTTGACAGCTTACATTGCGTTTGCTTTTTTCATAAAACACAAATCCTGCATAATCGGCACCTGCATCATTTACATATTGTGCATCCACTGGCTTTTGAAGTCCGCAGATCTTTACTTTTGGTCTCATGCCTGATACAGCTCCTTCCATTTTTGTGCAAGCGCTTTTGGATTTTCCGATTCCATAAATGCCCGCCCGATCAAAAAGGCATCTACTCCACAATCGCGCAGAAAACGTACATCTTCATCCCCTGTAATTCCACTTTCTGCCACAAACACCTTATCCTCTGGCACATAAGGGCGAAGCCGTCTGGTATGTTCTAGAGAAATCGTAAAATCTTTCAGATTTCGATTATTGACTCCAATAATGCGCGGATTGATTTTCATTGCCCGCTCTACCTCTGCCTCATCATGCGTTTCTACCAGCACATCGAGTTCAAGTTCTCTTGCCAGCTGATAAAAATCATGCATCTGTGCATCATCCAAAATTGCCGTAATCAAAAGTACCGCATCCGCTCCGATCACTTTTGCCTCATAAAACTGATACTCACAGATCATAAAATCTTTCCGTAAAATCGGAAGCTGTGATTTCGCCCGGATTTCCTTTAAATATTCTACATTTCCGTGAAAATGATCTTCTTCTGTCAGACACGAAATGGCATCCACAGATGCATTGTATTCCGCGATCCGCTCCATCAGATCAATCTTGCTTGTAATTGTTCCAAGACTTGGGGATGCCTTCTTAAATTCTCCGATAATAGAAAGTCCCGGTTTCTTTAAATGATTGTAAAAGCAATTGGCTTCCCTCGTCTTTGTCTCCTCTGCCATACGGCGCATCTGACTTTCTGAAATGCGGACCATATGTTCTGGAAGCCGTCTTTTTTTGTCTGCTACAATTTCTTCTAAAATCATATCGTATCTCCTAACACTTTTCGGGAACATCGGTCCATATAAAGTTTGCCTTTGGCAAAGGACCGACGCTGCATGTTAGATTTCCAAGGAAATCTAACACATATCATTTACGAAGTTTTCTATGATGCGTTTGCCGTGTTCGGTATAAATGGATTCCGGATGGAACTGTAATCCGACAACCGGACATTCCTTATGACGCATAGCCATGATCTCGCCATCGTCTGTCCGCGCCAGCACCCGCAGACAATCTGGCAGATCTTTTTCCTGTACTGCAAGCGAATGATACCTTGCCACACGGATCGGAGAATTGATTCCCGTAAATACGCTGCTTCCATCATGCTCAATCAGTGACTGTTTGCCATGAAACAGTGCTTTTGCATAAGAAACGGTTCCCCCTAATGCCTCACCAATACACTGATGTCCCAGACAGATACCAAGAATCGGTTTCTTTCCGGTAAATTCCCGGACAACATCCATGCAAATGCCAGCCTCTTTTGGATTTTTCGGTCCTGGAGAAAGCACGATCCGCTCCGGGTCCATCGCAGTAATTTCATCAATGGTAATCTTGTCGTTTCGGACAACTTTGATATCGGAGTTAAAAATTCCGATATACTGATACAGGTTATAAGTAAAAGAATCATAGTTATCAATCAGCAAAATCATAAATTTTCCTCCTCTATAAGCGTCTTGGCCAGTGCCATTACTTTATTGCAGCACTCCTGATACTCATTTTCCGGAACAGAATCCGCAACTATTCCCGCTCCAGCCTGCAAATATACACGGTTTTTCTTTTTGATCATTGTCCGGATCGTAATACAGAAATCCATATCACCGGAGAAATCAATGTATCCGGTTGCGCCTCCGTAGAGTCCTCTGCGCACACTCTCAAGTTCATCGATAATCTCCATCGCGCGGATCTTCGGTGCTCCAGAAAGCGTTCCTGCCGGAAGGAACGAAGAAACCAGATCCAGCGGATGAAATTCTCCTTTTTTCTTTCCTTCCACCATGGATACGATGTGCATTACATGGGAATAATTCTGCACTTCCATAAACTGTGTCACCTTGACGGTTCCAAATTCTGAGATCCTTCCCATGTCATTTCTCGCAAGATCCACCAGCATAACATGTTCGGCGCGTTCCTTTTCATCCCGGAGCAATTCATCCCGAAGCAATGCATCCTCCTCGGCATCCACACCCCTGCGCCGGGTTCCGGCGATCGGGCAGGTATACACCCTGCTTCCCTGCTGCTTTACAATCATTTCCGGGGAACTTCCGATCACTTCAAACTCTCCATAATTGAAATAATACAGATACGGGGATGGATTCAGTTCCCGGAGCTCTTTATACAGCTCAAATCCGGTCTGTTTTGTCTCAATCGTCCATCTCTGGGAAAGCACGGTCTGGAAAATATGTCCTTCCCGGATATACTGCTTGATCTTTTCGACTTTTTTGCAATACTGTTCTAAAGTATCAGACTGATTGACAATTACACCGTCATGGGTAAAATTTCTATCCGTTTTCTGTCCGGCGTTTTTTCTTGCCTCGTCAATCAGTTCCGCCGCTTCTTCCAGTGCCTTCTTTTTTCCTTCCTGGGAATCTTCCCCAAGAATCACTGCGGTCAGCGTCTCTGCCACATGATCCACCAGGATAAATTTTGTCATGAGCATCATCTGGATGGTCTCGATTCCAATCTCGTCTGGATTGTTATCCGGCAGTACTTCTGCATAGCGGACAAAATCATATCCCAGATTTCCGACCAGTCCTCCGGAAAAAGACAGCTCTTCGTTTTCTTTTACGATATCAAACTCGCTGTAATATTCTTTCAGACGTTCGAGCGGATTTCCCTTCCGGATTTCTTCCGTCCCGTTGTTTTGCCGGATCACGAGTGCATCCCCGCGGGAAGTAATGATCTCTTCCGGTTCTTTTCCAAAAAACGTATATCTGTCATAATTTTTATCATAACTTTCCAGAAGAAATCCTTTTTTGTTTCCTACCAGACTCTCATACATGCCGATGGCTGTTTCATTTACAATGCTGACTGTCTTTTTGTATACCCGTAATCTCCGCTTCATATTACTGCTCCTTTTTTCCAAATAAAAAACGTCCCTGGTCCGACTGCTGCCGGATCAGGGACGATTATCCTCGTGGTGCCACCCTTCTTCGCTCCGTAACTGAAAAATAACAAAGGCAGCCATCCCCGAACCGGAAATAACTGCCACCAATTACGCAACCTCTTGTGATACAGAAAACAAAATCTCTTTGTCTCGATATCCATGCCCCTGTAACGTGGGGAAACGGCTCAACTACTCGCCTTACGCTTTCACCTTGCATCTAACGAATCCATTCCATGACAAACTATCCTGCCGGCTCACACCTGCCGCCGGCTCTCTGAAAGGAATCATCTGCTGTACTTACCTTCGCTCAATGATTTTATTTCTCTTTAATTTATTAACAGTTTAATACACTACAGTGTGTCTGTCAACCAAAACTTTAACTTTCAGGAAAATTTCATTTTAGGATACAATCACCTTGCGGAATTTTATATTTTCTTTTTCACTCTTTTCGTGTAAAATACATTTTACGGCAATGTTTATTGCATAACAACTTAAGAAAGGACTTATAGCTATGAAACAAAAAATAGGACTGTTTCTTTGCCTTGCCCTGCTCCTTACCGGATGCAGCTACCAGACAAAGACCATCCGTTTCGGTGCAGCCGACATCGGTGGGATGTATTATACCGTTGCAAATGCTTATGCCGGTCTGGCATCCGAAGAATCCTCCGACCTGAAATTTGAAGTTAAAAACACCGCCGGATCTGCGGCAAATCTGCGGCTTCTGTCCGGAAATTACATTGATCTTGGGATCGCGCAGGCGGATCTGGTCCGGGCTGCCTACGAGGGAACCGGCAGTTTCTCTGATAACAGGCAGCAGGGATACCGTGCCATTGCAGGTCTCTACACCGAAGCCTGCCAGATCGTTGTCCGGGCAGATTCTGATATCCGGACATTAAATGATCTGCAGGGAAAAACCGTCAGCATCGGTGCCAGCGAATCCGGAACCGAACAAAACGCAACAGAAATTTTAAAACTAAGCGGTCTGACTTCGAAACTGGTGCACATGGTAAATCTGGATTATGCAGATGCAGCAGAAAAACTTGCCTCTGGCGAAATTGACGCCTTATTCTGCACCGCCGGCATCCGCACTGCTGTCATCGAAGAACTGGCAAAGGAATGTGATCTGCGGCTCCTTTCCATCGATGATACCTGTCTGGAAAAATTGCTTGCAACCACAAAGGAATACCGTAAATATATCATTCCTGCAAACACTTACAGTGGACAAAACGAAGACGTGACAACCATTGGAGTCAAAGCCGTACTGCTTGCCTCCGATGATCTGTCCGAAAAAACCGTGGAAAAGCTTACGGAAATTCTGTTTTCCCACGCACAGGATCTTGCCTATGCCACATCTTTAGACGCTGCTTTTGACGAGACAGATGCATCCTCCGGTGTAACCATTCCCTTCCATCCGGGTGCTGCTGCTTATTATGCCAAGCAGGGAATCAGCGTCAATACAAAATAACATATGAAAGAAGGACAACTATGGAAATACATTTGAATATGTACCAGACGCTGGCAGTCGCTGTACTGGTACTCTTGTTTGGCAGCTTTTTAAGACACCGCATTGGGTTTCTGGAAAAATTCTGTATTCCGGCACCTGTCATTGGCGGTCTTTTGTTTGCAATTTTGACCTGTCTTTGTTATGTTACCGGAATTGCGGAATTTTCTTTTGACGACACACTCCGGGAAGTATGCATGGTATTTTTCTTTACCTCGGTCGGTTTTCAGGCCAACTTAAAAGTGTTAAAAAGCGGAGGCACAGCCATGGCAGTTTTCCTCGGTCTTGTCGTTGCACTGATTATATGTCAGAACCTTCTTGCCGTGGGATTGTCCCATGTCCTGCACTTAAATCCGCTGATTGGTATGTGTACCGGCTCCATCCCAATGGTCGGCGGTCATGGTACAGCCGGAGCATTCGGTCCTGTATTAGAAGACTTTAATATTCAGGGAGCCACCACGATCTGTACTGCAGCTGCCACCTTTGGTCTGATTGCCGGCAGTCTGGTCGGCGGTCCGCTCGGCAGACGCCTGATTGAAAAACAGAACCTGCTGTCCACGGCAGTCACGGAAGATGACAGTCTGCTGGTTGAGGACGAAAAGAAGCATGAGCGCCATACAAATATGTATGCATCCGCCGTATTTCAGTTAATCCTTGCGATCGGTCTGGGAACTATTTTCTCCTATTTTCTGACCAAAACCGGGCTTACCTTTCCGGTTTACATCGGTGCCATGCTGGCAGCCGCATTGATCCGCAACATTGCCGAATACTCTGGCAAAGCAACGATCCATATGGGTGAGATCAACGACCTCGGTGGTATTTGTCTTTCCCTCTTTTTGGGTATGGCAATGATCACCTTAAAACTCTGGGAACTTGCTTCCCTGGCACTTCCGCTTGTGATCCTGCTGACCGCACAGGTCTTACTGATCTGTGTATTTACTTACTTCATCGAGTTTAACATTATGGGACGGGATTACGATGCTGCTGTACTGGTTGCCGGAACCTGTGGTTTTGGTATGGGTGCCACACCAAACGCCATGGCAAACATGCAGGCCATCTGTGACCGCTATGTACCTTCCGTAAAAGCGTATCTCCTGATTCCCCTGATCGGAAGTTTATTTGCGGATTTTATCAACAGCCTTGTAATTACCTTTTTTATCAATATTTTGTAATTGGGAGGACAACGAAAATGTTTTGGAAAAAAATAAAGAAAAAGGCAACGGAAAAGCATAATTACGACCTGACCTACGACAATGTAGCGATTCCAGAAGTGCACACCCACAAACCGGAAGATCACGAAGAAACTCCGGGTGAAGATGCCCCGGTGCACTATGACAACGTAGCGATTCCGGAGGTACATATCCGCAGGAAAAAATAAAAGGCTCCGCAGAATCAAATCCCTGAGGGTTCCGGTTCTGCGGAGTTTTTCTTTTCCTGTCATTTATTTTAAATGCAGACGTTCTTCCTTTCCCTGAATCTGCAGAGTCACCGGGCGTTCCACATGTACGCATTCTCCCTGTTCTAACGTTCCTATCACGTTGTCTTCTTTCAGCAGTAAAATCTTCTCCGGAGAATCACTGATCATCCGGTATGTCTGTTTCGAAGGGTCATAGGAAATCTGACAATGTTTCCACTCGAATGTTTTGTTTCCTGCTGTATTCTTCTTTTTTGTGGAAGAATCCTCTTTCCGGCTGCGTTTCTTTTTCGACTTTCTCCGCCGGTGAGCTTTTTTGCGCCGCCAGCCGTGTCCGGACCGCTTCGGATTCTTTTCCCTTTTTATCTGCTCATTTCCCTGTTTTTCGGGTGGACGGTACCCTCCTGTAATCCATCCTGTCAGTATGAGTATCCATGCGGCTCCGTGCAGCAGGGTAAAGAAATATATCCCTGACAACAGAAACGGATACAGTGCCGGAAACACAGCCAAAACAATCAGCAGTTCTGCCAGCACCAGACTGGTAAACAGCGTAGGCAGGATCATCGTCTTTTTTCCTTCCGCCAGAAACAACATTCCCACAGACAAAAAACAAAGCAGTACCGGGAGCAGTGCTGCAATGGCACAAACTGCCAGAAGCCGCATCTGTCCCACTCCCTGTACATAAGAAAGACTGCTTTTTACCGTACCAACCGTGATCGGAGCTTTTAAAACGAAAGTATCTGCCACTCTGCCTTCTGTCAGATACGTATAACCGGCCCTTCCTCCTGCTTTCACCACATCCAGACCGGACAGCGTCATCTCCTGCCCGCCTGCCGAAAACTTACAAAACGGCAATAGCATGGAAAGTAATGCCAGAAGAAGTGCTATTGCTGCTATATTTTTCAATAAACGTCCATACGTTCTCATGCTCATTTCCTCCCATCGTTTTACATTCTGACAGGCTCATTATAGCACGGAATCTTTTGTCTTCTTATTAAATTTCTTTTAAATTTTTGTGATTCACAATTGCCACCCAGATTCCCGGGGCTTTCAACGGCACCGAAAGGATATAGGCCAGCACAACACGCAGCCCCAGAGAGATCACCGTAAGTACCACTGACATCTGTGCTTTGTTGATTGCCCGGTAATATCCGTACAGCAGAAACAGACACCCGATTCCACAGTAAAACGAGCCCTCGATACGCAGATACTGCACACCACACGCGATGACCGCCGTCTCCTGTGCCTTCACAAAAATCTCCATCAGAGATGCTGCAAACGTGCACACCAGAATGGAAATAATGATACTGAATACAATACTGATCGCAAAGGCTTCCTTCGTTCCTTTTTGGATCCGTCCGTAATCTTTCACCCCATAATTCTGTGCGACAAACGTGGAATACGCATTGCCGAAATCCTGTACCGGAAGATATGCAAATGTGTCAATTTTGACCGCTGCCGCAAATGCCGCCATCGTTGTTGCCCCGAAACTGTTTACAAGCCCCTGCACCATCAGAATTCCAAAATTCATGACCGACTGCTGCATCTCCTCCATGACTTCCTGTGGCACACGTAGAAACCACAGAATAGGATGCATACACACATACACCAGCACGTTAACGAAGACCATCACTGCCATGATCAGCACAAAAGCATGCGCCACAGCTACCCGCGCGCATGCTTATCGTTTTTCCCTTTATAAATGGAAAATAAGACTCCTGCCCCCATGGAAAGTCCCAGAAAAATCGAGGTCAAAAAGGTCATAAGTGTATAGGCGGGCCCCACCGCCGCGAGTGCATTCTTTCCAACCACGCGCCCGACAATCAGTGTATCCGCAATATTGTAAAACTGTTGCATCAGATTGCCCGCCATCATCGGCAGTGCAAATAAGATAAGATTTTTTGATATTTTTCCTTTTGTTAAATCATAGTACATTCTTTTATTCCGTGATGATTTCCCCAACACTGCTTTCCATTTCGTCCTTTTCCAGAAGCATCTGCTGCGCCCGCTTATCCTCCGCGATTGCTGTCATGATACGGTTGATATCCTCCGGACAGAACATCGTAATTGCCTGTGACAGGTCACTGAGATTATCCCGGTTGACCATCAGGCACCCGCCACCTTTTAAGCTGATGTTCAGGCACTTGCTCCGGTCGGTGACATCCCCGAGTGTAATCCGATTTCTGTCCGTATCACATACAAACGTAACCCCTTTGTACGTGATTGTACCGTTTTGTGCCAGATGCTGATACGGCGCTTTCTTTTCGGTTCCGTCTATATGCTCCCGAAAACTGCTTCCGCGCGTTTGCCCGTTTTGTGTACCCAGTCCTGCTACTTTTCCGTATAATGTATTGTATCCTGTCTGTAATGCTCCAATTGCCATATTCTTTTTATCCTCCGTAAGTTACATCCTGTTTTTCATGCTTTTCACCTCTGGAAAATAATTCCCGGGTTTGCATGTATTTATACATTTTCCCAGCTTTTATTTTTGTAATGTATTTATCCAGTTCCATACCACAGGCATATATATTTTTCGCCCGAGATATAGCACAAAAAACACCAGTATCACCGTAAGTATTCTCCGAAGCGGCCAGTACCAAGGCTGTTTTCCAATAAAGCCTTTCAGAATCCAGATTCCCATTTTCGCTTCTTTTTTCTGATTGCACCGCATACAGGCAGTACATAAGTTTTTCATATCATTCGAACCGTGAATTCCAAACAATGCGGCTCTTCTACGCACTGCCGGATACTCCTCCATGCAATGAACCGGAAAAATATGGTCAATCGTTATTTTATCTTTTGACTTCTTTTTCCCACAGTATGCACACCGGTATTTTCCGGTAGGTGATGGATACTTTGCAAAAAAAAGGCTACGGTAATTGCTGCTTCGCGTATACTGCGTTGGCACTGCTTCAAATGTAAGATTCCTTCTTCTGCAATAACGCTGCATATGATTTTTTTCCCATCTGGAACATTCCTTTTTTTCATAATATACTCTGCTATTTTCCCGCCTGATACAGGTATATTTCTTCCACCATAGCCATATTCGGTATCGTTTTACATGCCTCGTTCCATTTTTAATTCTTAGTGTATATGTCTGTACCAATGCTGCAGTTTCCTATCCCTTTATCTGATTTTCAGGCCTCTTAAATACGCTTTTGTTTCCTGTGGAATTCTTCTGCTTTCGATCGCCTTCTGAATGGACTTATTATGTGTCCATGGCTCTAACACCCTATTTTGTATGTAGGGAAGCGTCGCATCATATTGTTTCACCAATGCCATGCTAAAATACCAAGCCACTGCCATATTTACATAATATTCCTCCGATCTTACATTTGCAACCAGTTGCAGCATTTCTGGCTCAAATGCATCATCCAGATAAAATCCCAGAAGCGTTACAATGCCAAACCGAATGGTATACACCGCATCACTTTGCAGCCACTTTTGTACTCTTTCATAAACATAAGGCAAATGCTTCTTAAAAATCTTCGGCGAAAGCATATCACAAGTTGCCCAGTTATCTACATACGGCAAAAAACGTTCTAGCTGTTCCATAAAAGCTATTATATCTTTTGGATAAAGTAAGGACAACAAAGCACCATGCAAATTATTTTCCTCATAATAGATATGTGGAAGGCTTTCTAAAAATATATTTGCTTCCGGCAGCTTTGCCACTTCTTTTGCATACTTCCGTAATACCGGAGTCCGGACGCCAATGATGTTATCGATCGGAATATCGGGAATCAGTTTGGCATGAAATCTACGATAGTTTTCATCCTTTAATGCAAATAAACCATCTTTAATTGTTTTTTCACTCATATCTCAATGCCTCCAGTCATGTTCCCTGTTTCTTTTATACACGATTTCACAGATGATGTCTATATCCATGCAGCCAATCGATCACATGTATGTGTTATGCCCCTGTTCCAAAACGTGCTCCCTTCCATCCTTTCTACCCTAATATAGTTCATATACTTTCTTTTTGAAAATAAACAATACAGCGACAAACGTTTCGCTTGCAACAAAACGGATCTGCAGAAATGTATCCTGACCACTTGCATCCCTGCTGATCATAACCTGTCGAAATACAATGGCAATGAGAGAAGTAACGACTGTTGCAGGAACCGATTTCCAGATCATACCAACGATGAACGGCCATAGGGATAATACCATGCATCCAATCACAGCAGTTATTAGCAAACATATCTGCAAAGTCATTCGCATTGATGTCCCAATGATCCTGAAACCATTTCACCGCTTCCCATTTATATTTTTCCCCCTGCCATCTTTCATCAAAAATCTTCTTATATTCCACAAGCGCATTTTGCAATTTCTCCAGAAAAAGACTTTTTTTGCAGAAAATAAATAAAATTTCAAATTAAAGAGCTTGCAATAGTTTTTATTCAGAAGTTTTCCTTTTTAAAGTTGGTGCCAATAAAACACTTTGTAGTTCAAAATTTGGCGTTACATCATATGAAACATCTGAAATTATCCCATTATAACTGTTGTTTTCTAAAATAGCGCTTACGCTCTTCTCTTTTGAACTTCCAACGCTCTCTTTTTCAACATCCGGCTCTAAAGTAGCAACAACATCTCCATTTTCATCAAAAATTAACGTACACTTTTTTACTGGAGGATTCAAGGTTTGCATTGTCGTTTGAAATTCAGAACTGGAATAATCAGCCAGCATAGCATACACTTTATTTTTTAATGCACTATCTGTATTCATTCTATATAATACATCTCCAGGAATAAAACACTCAAATCTACTATTTGAAACTCCTACATTTATCCCAAATTTATTATAAATTTCTTTTACTATATTATTAACTTCCGTTGTTCCTAATTGATCACTAAACTTAGCATTCTCTTTAACTTGTTTTTCTGTACCATTAACATAATTCATAGATACATTAGATAATGCCAATAAAGTTTCTCCTATCACAATACTCATAATTCACCTCCATTTTTGTATTATCTCTCTTTATCCTTCTAAAATAAAATTCACAATATCATCAACTTTTTTGAATTGATATTTATTTATAACATCAGATGAAATTTCTTTATGATATTGATTACTAACCTCATCCAATAAATATACCAAGTACATCCTCCTGAAAGACATTTTCCTTAAATTCAAGCCATTCTATATCGTATGAGCATAACTATTTTATGATTCTTACTGATCTATCCATTTTTCATCAACCTTTCAGATTTATTGCCCACCCATATTATAACACAGGTGGGTAATAAATTTATCTTTATTTTGCACTAATTCCACTGTCCGCATCCTTTCATTTTAAATGTACTGTTTTTGATCAATTTATTTACTAATTCATTCCCTAAAACTGGTCAGATGACCACTTTCTAGGAACAAAAAATGGACGAAGCAAACTTTTTTACATTTACCTCGTCCGTTAATGGGTTACAATATTAACTTTTCTTACCTTAGCCCTTTACCAGCACATTATTTCCATCCTGCATATTATCTGATGCATAATGTACTTTGTTCTCCGTAATCAATTCTTCGATGCACTTTCTAAAAGTCTTTGAAGCATTACCTGAATATCCCAGTCTTTTATATAACTCATTTGCAGAAATGCTTTCTTGTTCCAGTTCATTTAATATAAGAGTTTTTATCTGGTCTTTCGTTCTTCGCTTTGGAACAGCAACAATATCTTTCGGTTCGGTTTTGCTACTGACAGCTTCCTTTTTCAAAAATGCCTCATGAATCGGAATAATCACTGAAAAGAAAGAACGTTCTTCATCCGTGAGAAGTAATGGCAGTGGTGATCCGTTTTCCTTTATTGATTTAATTGCTGTTGGAATACCGGTATTTCTACCTTCCACAAGATGCAGTTCCTTTAAGAAATCACCTATTCGTCTATTCCGATACCTTCTTGTTCTCATCTGATATTTACTAATATCCTCATCAGAAATCGACCTGTCTGGTCCCGGAGAACTTGTTATTTCAATTTTATCAGCCTCTATGCGTACTGTGACAGGCTCATGTATCTGGTACGATTTGTGATAAATTGCATTAGAAAGAAACTCTTCGATTGCTTCATAGCTATAATTTTTTACTCTTACAGCCTCTGCTTGTCCGCTAATCTTAAATACCTTTTCAGCAATCACATTGTTTTTTATATAATTCAGAGCGTTTCGTAACTGATCGTCTATCGGTCCTGTAAAGATACGTTCCTCCATTCCTTGCCCTGTTGGATCCGGAATATTAACCACCTCTATCTGACTATACGGGAAAAACGACTCTGGATGATCATTGAAAAATAAAATTCCCACATTCAGCGGCTTGTAATACTCCGACGGTCCGTCTGCTATCCTTAAATTTCTTGCCAACTGCTCTGTATCCATAGTGTCAATATCATTCAACAAGCTACTATCCACATTTTGCAGATAATTCTTTATAATTGGATATTTTAAGTCCTTCATCTCTGCTTTAGGATTTATCCTATCATCAAACGGAATATTGTGAGATAGTGACATTAACTCTTTTACATCTGTATCAGTCGCCTCTATTGTACTGGATAACTTCCGGATATAGTATATCTTTTCGCTGTTCTTTGTATCTGGTTCCTTAGGACATGCGTACGGTCTTTCGTATCCACCAGGACACCATACCAAAAGAAGTAATTTCCCATCAAAATAAACAGGCTCACTCTGAGGAATGTACACAGGTTTAAGATATTTACAGTATCTAAGCAGATCTTTTTGAATCCTATCTACTGCATCTGGAGCAATACCTGTTACTGGACGAACAAGTTTTCCATCCTTTTCTTTCGCTCCTATAACAATGTATCCACCGCCCCAGTTATCAATATCATTAGCAAATGCACTGATTGTCTTTAAAGTAGTATCTGGGTTCCAGCCTTCCTTAAACTCTATTCTCGCCCATTCCACGACATTTTCCGTTAAAAGTTTTTCAATAGTAATTGGAATTGCCATATTTTTTCTCCAATGCTTCTTACGATTTGCTTACGACTAAGCTTACGACTTAATTATAAAGTCGTAAGCAAGTCGCGTCAATTATATTGTTCCACTTTTTTAGAAAACATCATCCTCACTCGCAAAATTGTTTATCTTGCTTCTGTTTTCTGTCTTTCAATAACCTTCTTAACAAACCATTGTACCGCAATCCTGGCTGCGTCCGCTCCATCCCTGATACCAACACTTGCTCTCGCATACCCTAAGATTTCTCCTGACCTGCTATAGCCGCGTCCTCTAAGCTTAGCTTCGTGCCAGATCTGTCTTATTCCGTTTTCGTCAAGTGCTTTTAAATCTGCCGGAAATGGTGCAGATTTCAACAATTCCAAACTGAATGCACCATCTACCTTACCAAGCGCATCCTTATATTCTGGGAAATAAATCTTCATTTCCCTGTGCATACGGTTAATTGCCCGGATTCTGTCCTCATTCAGCTGATCTCTGAACATAGATAACCTGCGAAGCTCCGCATAAAGCTTCTCCGGAAGGTACGGCATCATGGATAATCTTCTCCATCTGTGTTGCTAACGTGACAGGAAGATCATCCGTTTCTGCCCACCCTAATGATGTTGTTAAATTCCCCTGTGGATCAGCGTCCACCAGAAGAACCCTTTTCCCTTGATTTGCAAGTCCTATCCCTAAATTGACCGTAGTGGTAGTCTTGCCTGTTCCTCCTTTCTGATTGGCAATAGCAATCACTTTACATTTTGACATCTCGGTCTACCTCCTCTCTTGAAAAATTTATAGCCACTCCTTTGTGTGGAATGGCTATGTACTAAAAATGGGCATGAAAAAAGCCGAATGATTCTCTTCTTTTTCTCAAACTCGTATGTTTCTTTTTAATTCACTTATATCCCCGTAATTATCAATAATTACCAGTCCATTTCTTTAGCTATTCTACTTCTCTCATCTTCCACCATTGGAACTAATTCTTCCAATGCATCATGTAATTCCCTGTGATTATCTTTCGAATCATATGTGATTATTTCTAAATTTCGATTTTCCTTTACTATTCTTTTATACTCAGTATTAATTCCATCTTTAGAAGTAATAAAATAATGGCAGGGACTACCCGGAAATACAAATGAATAATTTTCTAAGACTAATTGTATATCCGGATCAGAAAAACCGCAACCTATAAATATAAACGTATGCGTAAGAGAAAGAGCCTCCAACAGTCTATAAAAAGCTGCATTTTGATATCTAGCATTTGTATACTGACTTCTCGTAAAAATCATTTTTGAACTTTCATCAAGAGTTCCATGAATTTTTAAAATAATCCGTTCTTCTGATTTTATCTTATTAACCAAATCTGAATCATAATATTTCTTCACTAAAATTGTTCCTGCTGTTTCTGCCTGCGCATATACTTCATATATTTTATCTACATTCGGTGTAATCACAATTTTTGAATCTAATTTCAGAATATTTTCATGTATTCTATGACTTTTGTATTTAGGTGTCAGAAATTCTTCTCTTGCAATGCGTTCGAACCTTTCATTTCCTATTTGATTTACTAGTACTTCACATGCTGTTAAATAATCTTTTTCATTTAACAACTTTCTTACATATTCAACGATATTTTCATCTGTGACTTCACTTATGCCCTTATTCAAAAACTGTTCCCACGTAGGAGGGCGTTTATCGCCTTTTTCGCTTATAGCATTTGCTGATACCCCCGCACCTAAAAATAAAACTACTTTCCGCTTCGCAATCTTCTCTATAATATCTACTGGCCATTTCATTACATTTTCTCCAAATTAATCATCATCTGATTTGTAATCTTATCCATTACTACTTTAAAATCTTTCACTTTTGCAAAATGAGCACCTACAATACCATCTGTACTAGTTAATTCGAACGCTGGTCTATGCGCTGACTGAGACAGTGGGATAATACTATTAAAATTCGGTATAGTTCCTAATTCATAATTGATCTCATTACCTTTATTTTTTTCATTAACTATATCTATAAGTTCTCTTTTTATGGTCGTAGGAACTTCTGATAAAATTCTTTCATAAGCCTGTACAGGTCTTCTAATTCCGTCCACTGTTTTACTGGTATATTGCTGTGTAACATAACCCAAAAATTGTATATATGAAATTGGTTCAAAAATATTTTTTAGTTCTGTATCAGTACACCTATTAAATCCTTCTTTAAACGTATCTCTCCAATTTTTTATTGTTTTTCCTATATTTTCAATAGCCAAAATACTAAAAATATCAGAAGACATAGGGGTCACAAAATAATCACACGATAATAAGATAGATCTATTTATTGCCCCTAATGATGGTCCCATATCAAAAAACACATAATCATAGTCATCAAATTGTTTTATTAAATTATTAAATGTCAATGTTGTTCTAATTCCACGTTCTCCCCCTGATAACGCTGCGCTCCAATCAGATGCCAAAGTATCTTCAAAAAGTGCAAGTTTCGGATCTCCTGCCAAAAAATCAAAACCGAACTTCTCTAAATTATATACTTCAACGTTTTTAACATACCCTATTCCTTGATTTACCGGTTTTATCACGTCATAAATTGTAAATCCCTTTTTGTCATAATACACTTTTGAGAACAAATCATCCGTAAAACAATAAATAGTAGAATTGCATTGTGGATCAGCATCAATTAACATCACTTTTTTTCCTGTTCTAGCAATATATGCACTCAAATTACAAGTTAACGTGGTTTTCCCTACTCCTCCTTTATTATTAAACATTGCTATCGCTTTCATTTTTTCTCCTTTCATTAACCATTCATTTTTAATCTTTATTAGTCTATATTTCATATCTTCTCTATAGAATCTATTAAACTGCTCATTTTTTCTTCACCTCACCCTATTGCTAATTCTTATCGTTCAAAAAACAAATCTCTTACTGCCCACCTTGTATTGGCTAATCATATTCTCTTATTTTGTCCGTAACACTCTCCATTTTGCTTTCTTACTATTTTATCACATTTCATCCGTATAACACAACAGCGCCCTGTCTTTTACGACAGCTAGGGATACGATCTATCTCCCTTCTATGCAGAAAATACCGCCCTGTATTTGCAAGACGGTATTTCCAAAAACAAAAAAGGCACATGGATTTTTATTTCCATGCACCTTACGCTATTATAAAATATTTAATTAAAGCAGTCTTAGTAACTGCACCAGCTCATGTGGCTCCTGGTCTTTTGAAGTGGTTTGTCTGGTATCAAACTGTGAAAATCTGTTATCATTATAGTATTTCAACAGTTTATCGTCATTATTTGCCTCAAGGAATACCACCATTCCTCCACCCATATACTGCATTTCTTCGATAACCGACCATGCCAGTTCCAGCATCTCTGCTCCGGTAATTCTATTGTTTCGACCATCAGCAAAGTTTTTGCCAAGCTGTGCAATTAAATACGCTGACATTGTATATGTCTGTGATTTTTCATCCAGCTCACTTATTCGCAGTAATTTTCTTTTTACTGTATTGCTTACTGTTTCACCTCTCACGGTCAACGGCTTCAATGCTATACTAAAATAGCCTATCAGTTCTCCCTCATTATTGGAAAAGACCAGATATGTAACGGACTGATTCTTTTTGGTAAACTCTATTGCATTTTTCTTCAAAAAATATTCAACATCCGGGTTCTTTGGACATGAAAAATCGGAGAGCAATCTGACAAGTGCAGGCTCTCCGACCTCTTCATCAGTTCCTAAAGCTAAATACTCACGAATGTTAATCATCGTATAATTATTTCTGACCGACATCCGCTTTCTTCCTTTTTTCCATGAATTTTCTCAACTCTGCTTCTCCTTTTATCTGTCTCGCAGATACTGGAGTGCGCACCGGGCGATTATTGGCAGAATTCTCTATCGCATCGACAAACATCTCTACCTGCTTCTGACCGGATATGATAAAATTCTTCGTGATACTAGAAGTTGCCATATAAACACCTCCTTTATTAGTATGGCTGTTCTTCTGCCTATTACTCAATGTAATTTGCATTCTTTTCTATCTTTATTCTATTATGGAAATGTCCGCTTTGCAACATAAAACTTATGAAATTTATATTACTTCCTCCTAATATATAAGTGTAGGGTTTCAGTACCCAACAGCCAGTTGGGACTTAA